>Ga0079294_100003_pt1 | contig 95815 bp, 92 predicted proteins | sample Wag4S2014_12_3_FD_74790 | JGI IMG/M metagenome (GOLD analysis project Ga0079294, IMG submission 74790) | Deep subsurface shale carbon reservoir microbial communities from Ohio, USA - Utica-2 Time Series 2014_12_3 | ecosystem: Environmental > Aquatic > Deep subsurface > Shale gas/oil reservoir >... | reverse complement strand
TTTATTTACTCCAGTCTGCTCCATTCTAAATGGCTAACATCATTCGATTATGCACGAAATCTAACTTTTTAACTGATATTACTCCAATACTATAATTCTTTAGTAGCTATTCTTTGTTTAGACTGATTTAAGTTAATCTCATTATCTGCATGAATAATATTTAATTCCTCTCCACTTAATAATTCATACTTTACATTATCCTCTTTAACTACAACCTTAATCTGCCGATTTTGAAACTTAATCTTAAATTCATACCCGTCCCAATCGACTGGCAAATAAGGATTAAAATAAAGCTGTCCATTATAATTTCGCATCCCAGCAAACCCCATCACTAATACTAACCAAGAGCTGGCCATACAAGCTGCATGTATACCTTGATAAGTACTTTCATGATAGTCATCAAGATCTATTCTAATCGTATGTAACAAATAATTATAAGCATCTTTATAATATCCAATCTCACTCGCAATTATGCTATAAATTGATGGCGATAGAGATGAATCATGAATAGTCTTAGGTTCATAAAAGTCATAATTGGCTTTCTTTTCTTCCAAGTTAAATTGATCCCCTAGTAATAACATTAACAGAATAATATCAGCCTGTTTTATCACCTGATAACGCCATATAATTAGTGGATGCCAGTTTCTAACTAATGGAATATCCTCCTCATCAATATTCTCTACATCAATAGATGCTTTGTATAAGAATGAATCATCTTGCGGATGAATGCCTAGTTCTTCATTATAAGGAAGATAAATATCTTGGATAATATTCTTCCATTCTTCTACTTCCGAATCCTTAAGCTTAACCCTCTCTTTTAATAAATCTAAATGGTGAGGGCTATCTTCTGCCATTAACTCAATTGTCTTAACTGCAGACTTCAAATTGAATTTAGCCATATAATTAGTATAGCAATTGTTGTTCTCGCCTGGTTCATACTCATCTGGACCACACACTTCATTAAAACAGAATTTATTATCATTTAAAGGGATATAATCACCTAAACTAACCCACATTCGGGCAGTCTCTACTAAAATTTCACTTCCATATCGATATAAAAATTCGTAGTCATTAGTAGCATTATAATATTGATAGATCCCATATGCTATGTCAGCATTAATATGATACTGAATTGTTGAGCCCATAAAGAATCCAGATGCTTCCTCTCCATTTATTGTTCTCCAAGGAAAAAGGGCACCATTTAATTTCATTCTACTAGCATTATCTCGTGCTTCATCAAGTGTCTTATAACGATACATTAATAACTCTTTAGCAATCTTAGGCTTACTATATAAGAAGAAAGGAAGAATATATATTTCTGTATCCCAAAAATAATGTCCCTCATAAAACTCACCAGTTAAGCCTTTAGCTGCTATATTAGCTTCCCCATCTCTACTAGTTGATTGTAAAAGATGAAAAGCATTAAACCGAAAAGCCTGCTGTAACGCTGGTTTATTATAAATTTTCACATCTACATCTTCCCAGTAATTACGAAGAAAATTTTTATGCTCACTTAAAATTTTTTGCCAACCCTTTGTCACTACACTCTCTAACTCATTTAAAATCTGGTCTTTTAAATAATTTCTATCGATATCTAATGAGGTATATAAACAAGCATATTTTGTTAAGCAATATTCATTCTCCTTATTAGCTTCTATCTTAAACTGATTCACTAACTTATCTTCCTGAATAAAATAGGATTCTTTAAAATCAAAATTAGAAATTGATAACCTGTTCCTGATACCAGCACCAATAGAAATATCACTATTTTGAGTCTCTTGAATAATATATCCTTTTTTCTCCACAAACCCCATATCACTGATCTTTAAAGCTTCTTGATTTCGTAAGGTATGATAATTTCTTGCATCTCCATCAATCGATGATGAAAACTCTATTGTCCCATCAAAATTAAGTGGAGTAACCTTATAGTTAATCACTCCAATATGCTTATGAGTAAGAGATAAGAAACGAACAATTTTAATCTGTACTCTCTTTCCTTCTGGACTAGTCCAAACTAACTCTCTAATTAAAGTCCCCTCCTTCATATCCAGAATACGCTGGTAACTACTCACCTCTCCTTTTAACATATTAAACTTTTCCCTAGCTAAATAAAGGTCTATTCCGGTCCAATCAGCTAAATTTAAGATCGTCTGTCTCTTTTCTGGCAAATCAGGAGCTTTCTCTCCATAAATCATATCTTCTATTTCATATATCCCATTTATATAAAGACCAGGAGTTGTAGTTTCCGATGGCCCAGTGTATTCTTCTTCTAAAGTACCTCTTAAACCCATATAGCCGTTACCAAGAGCAAAAATAGTCTCATTATGATGATTGTACTCTACCTTAAACTCTTCCTCAGTTATCTTCCAGGGCTCATATTTATATAGTGGAGACTGACTAACCTTTTTCCGATGATAATCACGCATAAATAATATTCCTTTCTATTTAAGAAATCTTTTAGTTACAATAACCTCTTAACTTTTTATTTTATTATTCGACTATTATTTAAATTTATACAGAAATTAAAGGTAATATACAATAAAAATACTACCTCTGTGATAAATTAAATGATTTTAATGTGATGAAATTAACAGATGAAAAACCTAAAATAAGCTATCATATAGACAAGAAGAGAACAATAATAGTTAACAATATTATAGCAAGCTAATCAAGCTAATAATAATTACTCAATAAAATTAAGTTACCGAAAGGGGTAGATAATAATGGCTAAAAGAAAAATTATTAAAATCGACGAGGAAAAATGTAACGGATGTGGTGAATGTGTAACTGGATGTCATGAAGGAGCATTACAGATTATTGATGGAAAAGCTAAGTTAGTAAATGAATCTTTCTGTGATGGTTTTGGTGACTGTATTGGTGGATGTCCAACTGGAGCGTTAGTTATTGAAGAAAGAGAAGCTGAAGAATTCGACTTAGAAGCAACAGCAAAACATGTTAAGGAATTACGAGGTGAAGAAGCAGTTAATGAAATGATGAAAGCTCAAAAAGCTCACGGACAAGAGATTCCTAACCAAAAGCCTCAACACTCTGGAGGATGTCCTGGTGCTAGAATGAGAATGATGGAGAAAAATAATGAAAGCAAAGATACAAATGAAGATAATAATGAAGCTAGAGTAGAATCACAACTACAACAATGGCCAGTAGAAACTCATTTACTTTCACCTTCAGCTCCTTACTTTAAAAATGCTGATCTATTAGTTACAGCTGACTGTGTCCCAGTAGCTTATGCTAATTATCATCAAGATTTATTAAAAGGTAGAGCTGTAGCAATCGGTTGTCCTAAATTAGATGATGCCAATGCTTATATAGAAAAGTTCAAAGCGATCATTAAGAATAATGACCTAAATAGTATTACAGTAGCACGTATGGAAGTTCCTTGCTGCGGAGGTTTAGTACAGATCGTTAAGGAAGCTGTTCAGGAAGCCAATTCTGATTTAGATGTTAATGTAAAGATTATAAGTATTGATGGTAAATTGAAATAAATAAAGTATTATTGACTATCTAAAACAAGATTAATACAAAAAGAGTTTCAATCAGAATTCCGATTGAAACTCTTTTTATTAGCTAAGAATCTTTAAAACACTATGCCGCAAGCTCCTCTTCGACTGAATCTTTCGCTCGTTTATCCTGTAAAATCCAGACTAAAATTAAAACAACTAATCCTATCAGATCACTAGATAATCCAGGCATCAATAAAGCTAATGCACTAATTATTAGCAATCCTCTCTCTACTAAATTAGTTTCTAGCTTCAAATAACCTAAAACTCCTCCTGCTAAGGCTAACACACCTAATAAAGCACTACCTGACATCGTAATAATTTCTAGCCAATTAGTATCAATTAATAACAGTTCAGGAGAATAAGCAAAGACAAATGGAACAACAAAACCAGCAATTGCTAACTTAACCGCTGTAATTCCGGTCTTTAAAGGATTAGAACCAGCAATTCCAGCTCCTGCGTAAGCAGCTAATGCTGCCGGTGGAGTTAGATCTGCTACTACTCCAAAGTATAATACAAATAAATGAGCTGCTAAGATTGGCACTCCTAATTTAACTAAAGCAGGAGCAGCCATAGCCGCTAAAACTATATAAGTTGCCGTTGTTGGCAATCCCGTTCCTAAAATAGTACAAGCCACCATAGTAAATACTAAAGCTAAAAAGAGATTTCCATTAGCTAAAGCAACAGTAATTGTCGTAAATTTTAATCCTAAACCGGTTAGAGTCGTAACTCCAACAATAAACCCAACACAAGCACAGGCCGCCGCTACTCCTAATGCACTTCGAGCACCTTCTTCTAATGTTATAATCACGTCTTTTAAACTCATTCTTGTATCTTTACGTAAAAAACTCAAACCGAAAGCTAAAACTATACCTACAAAAGCTGCTCTAAGTGGAGTATAACCTTGGAATAGATAATAGAAGATAGCAGCTAGAGGAATTAACATATGTCCTCGTGTCTTCAAAATATCCATAACTTTAGGAATTCGGTCCTTGCTCATACCGCTTAGTCCTAACTTCTTAGCCTCAAAATGAACCATTAAACCTACAGATAAATAGTATAAGAGCGCTGGTAAGATTGCTGCCTTAGCGATAGTCATATATGGGACACCAATAAATTCAGACATAATAAATGCTGCCGCCCCCATAATCGGTGGCATGATCTGTCCTCCAGTAGAAGCTGATGCCTCTACAGCTGCAGCAAACCGTGGTTTATAACCAACATTCTGCATCAACGGAATAGTAAATGAACCAGTAGTTACCGTATTTGCTACTGAACTTCCTGAAATAGAACCCATTAAACCACTAGAAACTACAGCAGCCTTTGCTGGTCCACCAGTAGTTTTACCGGTCAAAGCAATTGCTAAATCGATAAAGAGTTCACCTAATCCAGTTCGTTTAGCAAAAGCTCCTAATAATAAGAATAAAAAGACATAAGTCGCCGAAACCCCGAGAGGAATTCCGAAGATTCCTTCAGTAGTAAAGAACATATAAGTCGTAAGTCTTGAAAGAGAAAAACCTCTATGAGCTAACATCCCTGGCATTTGTGGACCAAAATAAGCATATATCAAGAAAATAGAAGAAATAAGTGGTAACTCCCAACCAATTACTCGTCTAGTTGCTTCCAGTACTAAAATAATAGCAATACCAGCCATAATTTCATCTACATTAGTATAGATTCCTGCTCTTCTAACTAACTCCATATAATTAATTAAAATATAACTAGTAACTACTGCCCCTAAAATAGCCAGAATATAATCGATAAATAATAATTTTTTGTTATCCATCCACTTCTTCTTAGCAGGATATAATAAAAAGATTAAGACTAAAAGAAAGCCTAAATGTACTGCCCTTTGTTTTAGAGCCAATAAAACTCCAAAACCAGCGGTATAAAGATGGAACAGAGACATCCCAACAGCAATAATAGTAATAATAATAGCCATAATTCCTGTATAATTTCTGAAATTACTAGTAGTATCAAACTCTTTTAATAGCTTCGATGTATCTTGTGTTTTCTTGTCTGCTTCAGCCATTTTATTACCTCCTTTGTAATCAATTGAGTAATTTATATTTTAATAAAGCCAATAAACTCTTTTCTTTAACTTTTATTATTACTAAATTCTGAGGTTCTGTCATCTGGTATAATTTATACTCTTGTTTATTAATTATGAACCTATGCAATGCATAATCACTAACTCGTAGGGGAATTAAATTTAGCTCTTTATCGATATTTTTAATTTCAAATTTATCATCCTCTATAACATAAGTATGTTGCTTTAAAAATGGTAACCCTGCACCATAAGATTCATATTTAGTCCCGGTCAAATATAACTTATCATCTTTAACTGCAAAGTATTCCCAAACTGGCGTTCGCTCCACTGAATGCAAATACTTAATAGCAAACTTAACAGTACCTTGACCTGGCTGCTGCCAAATTACCTTACCACTTTCTGATTCCTTAATTACTAGCCATTTAGAATTAACTATCAAAAGACTACTTATTACCAAAACTATAATTAAAATAATCATAAACAAATTATTATTACGCATAAAATGATAACCGGGCATTATTAATAATGCCCGGAAATCCTCCTCCCATTACTTTAGTAAATGTTAGAGCTATGATTTATTTTACTTCTTCAAAGTATTTTTTAGCTCCTGGATGGAGTGGAATAGTCATTCCGTCCTGTGCATTCTCAACCTTAATATCTTTAGCTCGCTTATGAGCTGCAATTAAAACATCTCTATTCTCAAAGATTGCCTTAGTAATATCATATACTAATTCTTTCGACAAGCTCTTCTGTACTACTAATGTAGCCTTTAGAGCAATAGTCTGCACTTCTTCCTCTTGACCATTATAAGTATTAGCTGGAACTTCAACTTTAGTTAAATAAGAATACTTGGAATTTAACTCTTTAATCTGTTCATCAGTAAAGTTCATTAAATCGATATTCTGAGTAGCGGCAACATCCATCACTGCTGCTGTAGGCACACCTGCTGTTAAGAAGACAGCATCTATTTGACGGTTCTTTAACCTTCCTGCTGCTTCAGCAAAAGAAAGAAAGTCTTCTTCTATATCATCATAAGTAATACCAAAAGTATTCAAAATCTGCTTAGCATTTGCTTCTACTCCACTGCCTGGAGCTCCAACCGCTACTCTTTTTCCTTTTAAATCTTTAATATCAGTAATATTTGCTTCATCACGAACTACAACTTGGATGATTTCTGGATATAAAGTAGCAACTCCTTGCATATTTGTAATTGGCTTACCTTCAAACTTATTCTTACCATTAACAGCATAACTGGCAATATCATTCTGTAGAATTGCTAACTCTACCTGCTTCTTACCAATCAAGCGACTATTAGTTACCGAAGCACCTGTTGACTGAGCTGAAGCACTTACGTTAGTAACTTCTTCATTAATAATTTTAGCTATCGCTCCACCTATTGGATAATATGTTCCAGACGTTCCTCCAGTAGCAATCGACAAAAATTGCTTCTCCTCTTTTTGCTGGTCTGCTGCATTATTATTTCCTGATGAACAACCAACAACAATTAAACCTACTACTACTAACAAGATTAAAGACATCGTTACTCCTTTTTTTCTCAATCTCATACTCACTACTCCTCCTTAATATTTTTTTCACAACCTAACCCATAGTAACTCATATTATAGCAGATTACTAGGGTCTTGTCAAAAAAAGTACTGACTCAAAGTCAGTACTGATTCAACTATTATTCTCTTCTAAAACTGCGACATTTAGTACCTTCTGCCCTTGTAGTATAAGGACTATTATCATCACAATAAACTTTAATCTTATCTAATGTACACTCTTCTTCTAATTGGTGGACACAGTTGACTACATGACATTCAATTTCTGCCATTATCTTCACCTCTTATCTTTATCTTTAATAATATATTAACCAAACTAATATTATTTATAACCTAATATTTTAATTCACATAAATATGCTTATATTTAAAATTAATTTTGGCTATCTTAAAAGATAAGGACGGTGATATAAATGAGAACATTAATTATTAGATTTGGAATTGTTGCTATCTTAATGCTGTTTATTGGATTTATCAGTACTACTTTTAACTCTTTAGCTGTATTAAATCTAATTTTAGTCTCTTTAATGATCTCTATTGCTAATTATCTAGTCAAATTTATCTTAGATGAAGGCACTGCTCCTATTATTAGGGGGATAGTAAATTTTATTGTAGCCACTATAATTCTTACTTTCTTTACTGGATTAGGTTATGGTACTTTTCTAGCAGCCTTAATTATTGGCTTATTAGAGACTATAATCTTAACTAGAATCTAATATCATCTCCAAAGCTCCTAAATCAGGGGCTTTTTTATTTTGCGTTTATTATTGATTGGCTTTGCGTTCATTACTCTTCTTCCTTTGCAATTATTACCGTTTCAATTCTTAAATGCAATTTGATTAATTAGCTTATTGTTTTTACGAATATTATTTTTTGCTTTAATGATAATAAAAATAGCTATTTATCCCACAACTTATCCACATCCCTTTGGATTAGTTACTCCTCATAATTAACTATGCTTGGACAATTTAAATAATCAAGATAATAACCAGAGTCCGAAAAGATATCATCAATGATTTCATCTGATAACTCCAAATCTAATTCAATATCGATATGAAGTTCATTTACTAAATTAGCTAAATCATCTATTACTTTATAGATATAATCTTTACGACCTTCTAGAGTTGTAAGTGAATCATCATCAACACTAACTTGATCAAAGTTTAACGAATTAATTATTACTTCATTAAAATTTTTTAATAAAAATGCTTTCTTTATACTACTACATATATCCTGTAAACAGAAGTGATCTAATTGCCCAGAGAAATCATCTTCTCCTGCAAACACAAGTTCCACCTTATCTAACTCTGATATCGATTTAATATTTAAAATTAATTTTCCACCTTTCATTACTCTCACCTCTTAACTTCAATACCAAAATTAGGATTTCTATTTATTAATATACTACATAATAATTAAATTTCCTGCATAGATTAGAAGTATAAGGTAGTTTGTGTTTGTTAAAAATAAATTGCAAATAAGAAATAAAGGTTTGTTTTTGAGAGATTAAGCAAATTTGCTTAAACACAAAATTGAGGTGTAAAAATGAATCAAGTTGTAAATAACTTTTCAAAAAAAGAAACTGAGACTTTTTATTATCAATTGAATCCAGGAGCACGTATTAAATTTATTAGAAAAAAGCTAATGGCTTCTTCCAATAGAGATTACTCATTAACAGCTCTGGCTAAAGAAATTAATACTCACGCTTCTACTCTTTCACGCTTTGAAAATAACAACACTAATTTGCAGTTAGAAACATTCTTAAAATTAACTAATTATCTAGATTGTAGTTTAGACTTAGCTCTTAAAGGGAGATTAATCTATCGTAATCCTAAATTTAATTCAGTCATCAAAGAAGAACTAAAAAACTTAACCAATTATAACAAACGAATTAAATATATTCATAAAGAACTTAAGCTAAATACTAAAGACTTAAAAGAATCCATCGTCAGTCTTTCAACTTTTAATAAAATTATTAATAATAAAGTCAAACCTAAAATTAAAACGATTGTCCAAATCGGCGACTTATTTGATATAAGTCTGGACTTATTAATTCATGGTTACCATCCAAATAACCAACTAAAACCTCTTGACCAATATAAAACTAATTTAAAGCGTCTAACAACCGATTTTCCGGATCAATTAAAAATTTTAAAAACAATTACTGATCGACAATTTGATAAAGAAGACTTAAAGTTAAAGTTTACTAATATTCTTAATCACTTAATAAAGGTAATAGATTTATTACCTAAACAACTAAGATTAAGTGAATTACTAATTCATAATTTCCAGTCTAAATTAGATAAGGTTATAAAATTCTACCAACCACTAGCTAGAATTATTAAAGTTTTAGATAAAATCATTAAGACCTCTGCTACAACTATGACTATAAAGACTGAATTTATTAATTCTTTAATAACTATTGAACAGAAACTAAACGAGTTACTGCTCACTTTAGACGGCTTACATTTTCATCAACAAGCTAAAGAAGTCAGCTTTGATAAGTCATTAACCATCTTTAGTACTATCATTAATCCTTTATCGCAAATTGCTCAAAATTTAGAAGACTTATCCTTCTCTAATTCAACTATATCAAAGACTACTCAAAAAAATAATGATAATCCTAATACTACTAATAAAACAATTGCACCAAATAAGTCTCTTGTTCAAAGGACTAACCATAGCCTTTCTAATCAGACAGAGATTAACCGTAAATATAGCCCTAGTCTAAAAAAACTCTATTTGGAAGTAGACGAGCAACTAAATAGAGTTAAGAAAGAATTAAATAAATACCAAAATAAATTAAATCATAATCAACAAATAGAAAAATTGCCAGTTCCCTGGCAATTATATGACTTATTACAATTAGAATTAAAATTATTATTAAATAAGGAATTCATCTTAAAAAACTCACCAAATAAAAACATAGAAATAACCTTACAGAGATTATTACTATATCTAATAAATTTTTTATATCCTTTTAGTAAGCTATTAAAAGGGTTAAATAATAAAACTATCTATCAAGAATATTATACTAATCGTTTAATCAAAATTATAGCTCAAGAATTATTAATATTACCAACTGATTATAACCTATTATCAGAAAATCTATTGAAAAATTTTAAACACAAGACTGAAGAATTTATTAATGTGATAAATACCACTTAATTTATTCAATAAATATCTAGATTAATCCCTTTTAAAGTGACACTTTGCCTTTCATTCTGTATTATAATTAAAAAAGGGGCTATAATATAGCCCCCTTAAGTTTAATCTTTCTTCTTAGTTTTTATCTCTGGTGCCTCATCATGAATATCAAAATCATCTGGACTTATATCTTCAGCCATTTCAATATCGTCAATACTAATATCCTCACCAAATTCCATATCATCGGGGTTAAAAGCCTCTACAATTTCAATAGTCTCTTTATTAAGTTCTTTAGTTGGTGGAATTTTATTTTTAGCCATTCCTGATTCCTCCCTTTAATATTTACTCTTTAGTATTTCCTATCTTTAAGAAATTAATCAAAATAGAAATTTTCATTAATGGAAAGAATCAGGAATCGAATCCATAATTCGTTTAGTTAATTCCTTAGCATTCTTAGTCGTTACGTATAGCTCACCAGTAGTATCTAAAGTAGCTAATAAAACATCTTTAATCTTAGTAACCCCTTGTTTCTTTAATTCGCTCATTAACCATTCTTCATTTAAGTCTAGCTTTTTTAAATTTTTATGATTAATCTTACCATCATTAATAACAATAGCTGGTATCCCTTCATAATCAGTATCTAAATCTAAATCTTCGGGAGTAATACCTCGTTTTTGTGATTTTGGCATTACTGTCAAGGTGCCTGAAGTCTCTAGAATAGCAAATTCAACATCAGCAATATTAAAGGTACCGCTCTCTCGTAATTGAGCCATTAAGTCATGAATATTATATCTGGAATTTTTCATCTCATCCTCTACAATCTCACCATTTTTAATTAAAATACTAGGGCTACCATTTAATAATTTTCTCATTTTTTCGCTCTTAAGAGATAAAAAAGAGATAATAAGTTGAAAAGCACTTAATGAGAGTATAGGGACAATAGCATGAATAAGTGGTGCTTGATGATCTTCAATTAAGATTACTCCTAGTTCTGCTATCATCAATGAAACAACTAAGTCAAAAGGAGTCAACTCACCTATCTCTCTCTTGCCCATAACTCTAACTGCTAATAAAGTAAAGATATAGATAAAGACCGTTCTTCCAAACATAATATAGATTTCTTTTAACATAAAATAAACACTCCTTATCAGATAAAAGAATATTTTAAATTTAATATAGAGCACCTGTATAATTAGTCAATAATTGACAACACTATTAATGATAAGGAGATAGAATATAGCTATACCTTGATTTAAACCTTAATTAATCACTAAAAACAAGTTAAAGAGAGTTAAAATTATAATTTTAACTCTCTTTATAAGATATTATCTCTTTTTTCTTTTAAAATATACTATCTATCTAGAATCTTCATGATTCTTCGGCATCATTATTATCAAAATAAAATACAAACTATTATCACAACTGGAAAGATTAGTAAATAATATATATAGAAGGAAGTGACAAAACATGGGAAAGGTTATTGTGTCTAAATACATGGCAGAAAATAATTTGAATTTTCATAAACTGATTAGAAAATTTAAAGATGAGAAAGAATTAGGTTATAAGTATTTTCGTAAAGATATTGAAGATATCCACTTAAATTCTGAGGTCGAACTTTTCGAATATAAGATAAGACCTAATATCTGTTATACTACTCGTAATGCTTTGCCACTTTTACCAATTCCTATTAAACGAGAAACTTACCAAAGATATAATAACAGATTTAAGCTTTTAGAGGAGTTAGCTATAGCAAAGATTGCCTTTGAAAAAGAAGGTTATAGACCCAAACAGATAAATATTAAACGGGAATTAATAGACTATACGATTAGGTTAATTCATAGGCATTATGACTATCAAGACCCTTATTTAGGAACAGAAATTATTTGGGTTGATTTAAAACCTAATATCCTAAAAACTTTGGACTACTGTTTTAGATATGAATTGAACGGAATTAGCAATGGTTTATTAATTAAAAGCAGTTAACTCCTCATTCTCTTTTTTAAATATTGCCTTCATAAATCTCTTCTATAGCAGTTTCAACAATCTTTTTTGCTTCTCTAAATGAACTTTTATATTTTATCTTCATCTTCTCTAAATGGTCTCCTCCCTTTTCAGTCAATCGATAATATCTAATCGACCGTTTATCAGGTTCAGACCACCAACTTTCTAAATATCCTTCCTTCTCCATCTCTCGCAAAAGCGGATATACCATACCTCTTGATGGCTGCCACCGAGCATCCATTTGGTCATTAATAGTATCCAAAATTTTCTGCCCATACATCTTCTTATTATTCTTTAATAGATGTAAAATATAAATTGATGTAAATGCAGTTGTACTTATCTTAGCTGGAAATTGTCGATTTAATTTCCCTTTATAATTGCTCATGATTTTTCCTCCCTAAAGTTTATAATCAAAATTGAATTTACTATCAATATTATTTATAGAAAAGAAATAATTCTCCTTCTTTATTTGAATAGTCTTAGAAAGTAGGTTGCTTTTAAATACAATTATAACTATTTTTTATAATAATTTACATATTATGGAGGGATTTTAGTTGTGTATCTCTAAATATATTAAATAACACTTATAATTTAAAAGGGGGAATAACTTATGTGGGTTAAAAGAAGAATCAGCAAATATCGTTTTTCTAAAATCGGCACTTATCAAACAGCTCTAACCAAAACATTAAATATTCTACAACAAAAATATGGCACTAATAAAGTATTTCTCACTCACGAAAAAGATAAGGAAGGCAATAATCATCTGTTCATCAAGGCCAACTTAAAAAAGTCAGAGGTTGAGTCCTTTAAACGGACTTATTATCAGATAACAAATATGTTCTTTGCCGGTGAACATAATCATCGCATCTCTATCTAGAGACTATAAATATAATAATTATTTAAATCTTTTAATGATAATCTTTAATCATATTCAGAATACGTTCCGATGCAGTATCCATAGCATGAGCACCGATTAATAGTACTAAGTCATTATCGCCCACTTGTTCTATTGTTTCGTACAAGCACGGTTGTAATCTATTAAAATATTTTAATTCGATTCCATTATTACTTAAAGTTTTGATAAATAATTCTCTCTCTTCATCTGCAACTATATCATACTTATTAGCTAGTTTTTTACAACTAGTTATGTATAGTTTAGTAGTATTTAGTTTAGGAATGTATTCACTTATTATTTCGGCATTCTCTTTATTTACAGTTAGACCCCGATTACCACGAATAGCATTGATGATATATAAATTATTATAGTCTAACTCTTTAACAGTTTCAAAGATAGCCTTGTAATTACCAGGATTATGAGCACAATCATCTATAATAGTGAAATCATCATTATAAATAACCTCTAATCTTCTAAAAAAAGGCTTGAATCTTCTCAAGCCTTCTTGAATCTTCCTCTTCTCTAATCGATGAAGTAAACCAATAATTATAGTAGCTAAAGCATTATATATATTATGTTTTCCTAGCAATTTCAGGTCTACTTTGAATCTTTGTGGTTGAATCACTCTATCATTCATATCATTGAGCTGCTTCTGAATTACAACTGTAAATCTACTACCTTCGGTACTATATTGAACATCGATGGCTCTTACTTGGGCTTCTTTGCTAAAGCCATAAGTAATAATTTTTGGCGAAATATCTTCGATAATTCTACTAGCATACGGATCATCTATATTAATCAAAGCCATCTTATCGTCAGTACATTGCTTGAAAAGTTCTTTCTTAGTTAATAGATAATCTTCAAAGTCATTATGTAAATCTAAATGATCTCTTGTTATATTAGTATGGACTACTATATCAAAGTCCAACCCATCTACTCTATTTAACTTTAGCCCATGAGATGATACTTCCATAGCTGCAATATCTACATTCTTATTTACCATCTTTCCTAAAAAATTATTAATCTCAACTGCCCCTGGCGTCGTTAATGTAGCTTCCTCAACTTCATCACCAACCTTAGTCTTAACAGTTCCAATTAAGCCTGTCTCAAAATCATTGGTTGCAAATAATGACTCTATCAAATGAGTTGTAGTCGTCTTACCATTAGTACCTGTCACTCCAACTAATTTTAACTTTTGAGAAGGTGAATCATAAAACTCATCAGCTAACTTAGCTAAAGTTTCACGAGCATTATTGACTTTGATTATTGGCACTTTTAATTCATCTATCTTCAACTCAGCTACTTCTTCAGTATAGATTACCTTTGCTCCTCTTTGAATAGCATCTATTATATATTTATTCCCATCATCTTGATAGCCATTAATAGCAACAAAAGCATATCCGGGGTTAACTTTTCTTGAATCACAAGTAACTCCAGAAATATCATAATCACAGATCTTCATTACTGCTAGCCCTCCCTTAATTACAACTCTCCTTAATTATTTTACCTAAATTAAGAATAAATATTAAGGAAGTTTAAAATAGTCCCTTTATCCAAGGGACTATTTTTGCTTACTATTAAGCAGCAATAATCTGATTTGCTGTTTCTATACCACCAACCGGCATAATATGAATACCATCTACGTCATCTTTAATCTGGGTTACTAACTCTTGACAGATTCTTATACCTTCTTCTAATCCCGCTCCTCTCATTCTTGCTAAGATCTCTTTTGAAATCTTAATCCCGGGAACATTTTTATTAAAATAATCTGCCATTCCCTCATTTTTCAAAGGCAAAATCCCAACCAAAATAGGAATTTCAATCTCCCCTAAATAATCTAAAAATCTAAATAGACTATCTACATCATAGACTGGTTGAGTTTGAATAAATTTAGCTCCAGCCTCAACTTTTTCATTTAATCTTTTAATCTCTACAGATAAATTGTCAGCAGTAGGATTGACAGCCACTCCCGGATTTATCTTTGGTCTCCCAGTTAACGAATTCCCTTGAGCATCAAACCCTTCATTCAACCTAGTAATTAATTCTACTAATCCGACTGAATCCAAATCAAAGACTCCTGTTGCATCTGGATGATCACCATTCTTCGGATCATCGCCAGTTAATACTAAAAAGTTATCTACTCCTAAAGTATTTGCCGCCAATAAATCTGATTGAAGCCCTAACAAGTTTTTATCTCTACAAGTTAAATGAGAGATTGCAGTTAAATCTAATTCCTCTTGAATATGATGGGCAAATATAGTAGCATTAAAAGCCAAATTAGCCATCGGATTATCAGTTACATTTACTGCTGCTACTCTATTACTTAATTTTGACAATTGCTTAATCTTCCCTTCTAATTCTATTCCTTTCGGTGGATTAACCTCTACTGTAATTAATAGGTCATCTTGATTTAAGAAATCATCTCTTCTATTACTACTCATCTATTCTATCATCCCTTCTACTTTTCCTAGTATATTATAAGTCAAATGAACCTCATACCTACAATAGTTCACATTTCTTTAAATATTTTTCATCTCAATTATCACCATTTTAACTATAATCTAAAGCTATTGCATAGCCAATTGATTATACTTGAAATCTAATTTTTTAGATGCTGTTACACTTTAAACATAATTAATTTATCAGTTTTTCTATCTTCCTTACTGCTGTTATAGCATCAGCGGCATACCCATCAGCACCTATATTGTTAGCATACTCTTGGTCAACTACTGCTCCTCCTAAAATAACCTTAATTGCTAATTCTTCTTTGGCTAATAATTCAACTACTCTTTCCATCTCTAACATAGTAGTAGTCATTAACGCACTAAGTCCAATTACATCAACTTCATTCGCTTTAGCTTCAGCAATAATCTCTTCTGCTGGTACATCCTTACCTAAGTCTAAAACTTCAAAACCATGATTCTCTAAGACTACTTTAACGATATTCTTACCGATATCATGTACATCACCTTTAACAGTAGCTAATAATACTTTTCCTGCCGAAGAAGTCTCGGCATCAAACTCTAATTGGTCCTTCAAATACTTAAAACCTTCTTGCATACTTTCCGCAGCTGCCATTAACTGTGGTAAAAAATATTCACCGGATTCATACTTCTCACCCACTGCTTTGATACCAGGAATTAAAGCTTGATTCATTATTTTTTCTGGAGAATAATCTTCTAAGACATCTTTAATTAATGCAACTATATCTTCTTTCTGTCCTTTCAAAACAGCTTCCTCTATCCTTCCCAAAGAAGTATTCTCATCTTCCTTAACGATAGATTTGACCTTTTTATCTTGAGTACCATCTTTTTGATTAGGGTCTAAATCCGCTATATAATTTTTAGCATTTTGATCACGATTAGTTAATAAATCTGCTGCTGAAATAGTCTGTTGTAGATCTTCGTCTAGTGGATCTACTATGTAGGCATCCAATCCATATCCTAAAGCCATTGCTAAAAAGGTACGGTTTAAAAGTGGTTTACTAGGCAGACCGTAAGAAACATTACTTACTCCTAAGACAGTCTTTAAGCCTAACTCTTCCTTGACTAATTTAATCGCTTTTAAGGTCTCTACCACTTCTTCTTGCTTCGTACTAGCAGTTAAGACTAATGTATCGATTAGAAGATTTTCAGGTGCAATCCCATATTCCACAGCTTCTTCTTTAATCTTTTTGGCTACCTCCAATCGCCCTTTGGCTGTACTTGGAATTCCATCTTCATCTAAAGTTAAGCAGATAAGCGAGGCACCATACTTCTTCGCTACTGGTAATACTCTATCTAAACTCTCCTGCTCACCGGTTACTGAATTAATCAGTGCCTTCCCGGCAAAGGATTTCAATCCTGCTTCTAATACTTCTGGGTCAGTAGTATCGATTGCTACTGGAACCTGAGTAGTATTCTGAACCTTCTCTACTACTTTTTGCATCATCTCCACTTCATCAATTCCAGCGCCCCCAACATTTATATCTAATACTCTAGCCCCAGCTGCAACTTGGTCACTAATCTCTTGCTGAGTTATATTTAATTTGCCATTCTTTAATTCTTCGGTTAACTTCTCTCTTCCACTAGGATTAATTCGCTCTCCAATTAATAGACTTTCGTCTTGGTCGGACAGTTCTACTAATTGTGACCTACTGGCTAACCTAAACTTCTTTATTGATTTAGATAACTTAGGGTTAACCCCATCTAACTGTTGAGCAAAAGCTTTAATATGTTCTGGCGTAGTTCCACAACAACCACCAACAATCCGAACCCCTTCTTCTATAAACTTTTCAATATATGTAACCATTTCCGAAGGAGTTTCAGGATATACTGTCTCTCCATCCACCACTTTAGGTAGACCCGCATTAGGCTGCACAATTAAAGGCTTATCCGTAACTTGGTTTAACTCTTGGACTATTTTTAGTAATCCTCCTGGCCCTAAACTACAGTTAGCTCCAATTATATCTGCTCCTAACGCATCTAATACTACCGCTGCTACTTGGGGAGTCGTTCCGCTCAAAGTCCTCAGATTTTGATTAAATGTCATCTGGGTTATAACCGGTACTTCTTCAGTAACCTCTTTAGCTGCTACAACTGCTGCTTTTAACTCTTTTAAACTACTCATCGTCTCTAAACTAATTAGATCCACTCCTGCTTCTACCAAAGCACTGATCTGTTCTTTGAAGATATCAACCGCCTCTTCAAAAGTTATATTGCCAACTGGAGTTAAAAACTTACCGAAAGGTCCTACTGAACCAGCAATATAATTATCTCTTCCTACTTCTTGAGCTAGCTTTACTGCTTGCTTGTTAATCTCATTAACCTTCTTTTCTAAACCATAATCACTTAATTTTAGACGATTAGCACCAAAAGTATTAGTCTGTACTATCTGACTCCCAGCTGCTAAATAATCACTATGTATCTTTCTAATGATTTCTGGTCTTTCTAAATTCCAAGCTTCCGGAGCTGTATCAGTTCCTAAACCTGCTTCCTGCAGTCTAGTCCCCATTGCCCCATCTAATAATAATACTTCTTTCTCTAACCTCGCTAAAACCTCTAATTTCATCTTCTACTCTCCTCCTCAGTTCTATATAATCTTTTCATAAGAAAAACCTCTTCTCGTGTTGAGAAGAGGTTTTATATACTTTCCCTCTTCTCTCATCTCCCAATCTTGTTAGATTGCAGGATTTGGCACCATTGTATTCTTAACGAATACCGGTTGCCGGGCTTCATCGGGCCAGTCCCTCCGCCACTCTTGATAAGAGAATTTACTGCGAATATTCAACTTTAATTTTCACTAAGTATAACATCTAAATAATTACTTGTCAAGAAGAACTCTAGTTAATCATCTTTAGAAATTAAGATTAACTGATAAGCTAGCATAATCATTACTATCCATGGCTAAATTAGCATGCAAAGCAGCAAGATTAAGTCCTAAACCACCAGTAATAACTTCATCGCCACCACTTGCTGGCTTATACATTCCACCTCTTAAGGATAGACCGTTAAAAAGAATATTCTTTTCAATACCAAAGTGATAGATATCCTCACCGTTCTCAGGACTCTCGATATCAGCAGCTACAGTCGCTGCTAGTGGATAAGGTAACTTTACTGCTGCTCCAACAGTTACAGTCCGTGGTAAAGACTCTTCTAAATCAGCAGTTTTAGTAGCAGAATCCCATTCCCAATCTAAAGTTGAAGTTACATTTTTAATACTTAAGCCTAGATTAACCATATCCGTAACCTTAGCCAAAGCTCCAAAGTCTACACCATATCCTTTAGCCGTTGCACTTCCTTCGATAGTAGGAGCACTATTAGGGTCAGTAGGGTCATAACTTAAATTTTGTTCAACGCTATCATATTGACTCCACAATCCCTTTACATTAAAGCCCATAGAAAAAGCTCCAATATTCAATGGCGGTTCTAATAAATTAACCCCCCAAGAAGCTACTCCTTGTCCAATTGCCATATTTGTTAATTTAGGTTTATTATAAGTAAAATCATTCGTAGCTAAAACTCCTAAACCTATTTTTTTAAAGTTACCAGTCGCCATTAAATCAAAACTCATTTCAGTATCTTTTAATTGATCCAATTTATTAAACTGTTCAAGCTTACTGCTAGCATCCAATACATCTTGAGCATCACTGATAAATTCTTGGTCAGGATTACTACCAACTCCAAATTGCATCCCTACCAATCCGCTCTGTACTAAACCGGCTGGATTCCAATAGATTGCCGTAGAATCATCAGCTACCGCAGTAAAGGCTCCACCCATTCCATAAGCTCTCGCTCCATACTTTTGAGCAGCAAAAGCAGGTGTAAAGCTCATTACTACTAATAACATGACTAAACATAAGATAATATTCATCTTTAATTTCATAATTTTTTAACCCCCTATTTTCATTAAAACTTTTTAGTGAAACTTTTCTCTTTCTTTTAATTTATTTCAACAGAGGGCAACACTTTTCCTGCAAATGCAAGAATAATTTTAACTATTTTTACTTTTCAATGATTACTCCATCTACAGCCGGTTCAGTAATTCTATAATCAGCTGCAATACCATGTTGAGCAAAGGTCTGAACCATTGTTTGTCCAACCTTCTCTTCTGCATCTAAAGTAAGAGCAACAATTGAAGGCCCAGCACCACTAAGAGCTACAGCCAAAGCTCCAGCATCTTTTGTCCGCTTAATAACTGACTCCATTCCCGGGACCAAGTCTTGACGATAAGACTGATGGAGTCTATCCTCAAAGCAAGTAGCTAATAATTCATAATCTTTACTCATTAAAGCTCCTATTAATAAAGCAATCCGGCTACAATTAAAGATAGCATCATTAAAGGTTACTTGTGCCGGCAGGACCTCTCTTGCTTCAGTTGTCGATAACTTAAAATCGGGAATTCCAACCACTGTCTTCAACTCTGGAGCATCCAACTTTTTATAAATTACTTCTTTTCCTTCTGGCATTACTGAAATTACTACACCACCTAATAAAGCCGGAGCGACATTATCCGGGTGCCCCTCTATATCAATAGCAAAATTTAATATCTGATCCTTAGAAAAAGGACCTCCAGCTAAATGATTAGCTAGAACTAATCCACCTACAATCACCGTCGCACTACTTCCTAAGCCCCTTGAGAGAGGAACTTGATTAATTAATTTAATGCTCAATCCCGTTGGCGAATAATCAGTCTTAGAGAACAGATACTCCATAGCTTGATAGACAAGATTCTCTTCATTATCCGGAAGCTCCTCTTGCCCTAATCCCTCTACTTCTATCTCTAAGCCTTCCTCTATCTCTTCAGCTTCAATTATATTATGAAAATTCAAAGCCATGCCTAAGATATCAAAACCAGGTCCTAAATTGGCTGTAGTGGCTGGAACTTTAACTCTATGCATCGCTACCACTTGTTTTTTCTGCAACATCTAGTTCAAACTTATCATGGATTGCTTGTACTGCTTCTTGAGCTCTAGCTTCATCTATTAAGCAAGAAACTTTAATCTCAGAAGTACTGATCATTTCGATATTAATATCAGTATCGGCTAATGACTCAAACATACTAGCCGCTACCCCTGGATTAGTAACCATTCCTGCTCCTACAATCGATACCTTAGCTACTTCTGAATCAAAGATAATGTCTTCTATCGTTAATTCAGTCTGAATTTCTCTTAAAATAACCTTAGCTTGGTCTAAATCTTCAGCATTAATAGTAAAAGTAATATCATTTACTTCACCACGATGTACATTCTGAATAATCATATCAACATTAATACTAGCATTGGCCAAAGTATTGAAGATATGTGAAGCAATACCTGGTCTATCAGGTACTCCAATCAAAGAAATCTTAACTTCGTCAGTATTACAAGCAACCCCACTTACGACTCTATCTTTTTCCAAATCACCCACCTCCTTAACATGTGTTCCCGGCTCATAATTAAAGCTTGACCGAACAGCTAAATTAATATTATACTGTTTAGCAAATTCTACTGACCTTGGCTGTAAAACTTGAGCTCCTAAACTAGCCATCTCTAACATTTCATCATAAGAAATCTCTGCTAACTTTACAGCATTCTCTACGATTCTAGGGTCAGCGGTATATATCCCATCAACATCCGTATAAATCTCGCAAATATCAGCATCAAGTTTAGTCGCTAAAGCAACTGCTGTCGTATCCGAACCACCACGACCTAAAGTAGTAATATCATTATTAATCGTTACTCCTTGAAATCCAGCTACTACTACAATCTTATCTTTGGTTAACTCTTCTTCTAACCGAGTAGAATCTATCTTTAAAATTTTAGCCTTAGTATGGATATCATCAGTAATAATCCCTACTTGCGAACCAGTTAAAGAGATAACATCTTCACCAAGCTCATTAATAGCCATCGCTAATAAAGCCACAGAGACCTGCTCTCCAGTAGAAATTAACATATCATACTCTCGTTTAGGAGGTTGGTCGGTCACCTGCTTAGATAAATCTATTAATTCATCAGTAGTATCTCCTAAAGCTGAAACAACTGCTACTACTTGAGCTCCCTCCCGCTTTCTCTTAACTATTCTTTCAGCCACTTTCTTAATCCTATCTGGATTGGCAACAGAAGTTCCACCATATTTTTGTACGATTAATCCCATTATCCTCTTGCCCCCTATTCACTTCTCTCTATATTAGATCTTAATAACATTCTTCTCCTTCAACTCTAATTATACTATTAATCCCTTTAACTTCTGCTAATTCTTTAATTTTATCTAACGCTGTTTGTAAATTACCTTCTGCTACCTGATGAGTAACTAATACTAAAGGCACTGCATTCTTAGTCTTTCCTTTTTGAATTAATGATTCAATACTTACTTCATTCTCACCAAAAATACTAGATACTGCTGCTAAAACTCCTGGCTTATCAGCAACCTCTAACCGTATATAAAATTTAGTATGAATCTCTCTCATTGGCTTTAATTCTTTATTTTTAGAACAACCACAAGCTATTCTTCCATTAGCACCATAATTGATATTACGAGCTATATCTATCACATCAGCAACAATAGCACTACCTGTTGGTAAAGAACCAGCCCCTTGACCATAATACATTAACTCGCCAACTGCATGGCCTTTAACAAAGACAGCATTAAAGACATCATTTACAGCTGCTAAAGGATGGTCATTCGGAATCATTGTTGGATGAACTCTAGCCTCTATCTTATTATCGACTTCTTTACCAATCGCTAATAGTTTAATAACATACCCTAATTCTTTAGCATATGTAATATCTTTCTGTGTTACTTCAGAAATTCCTTCTAAATATATGTCATTTATATCAATTCTAGATTCAAAGGCAATTGCTGACAATATAGCTAATTTATAAGCAGCATCATAACCTTCTACATCAGCAGTTGGATCGGCCTCTGCATATCCTTTCTCCTGGGCTTCAGCTAATACCTCATTAAAATCAACATCCTCTTGCGCCATCTTAGTTAAGATATAATTAGTAGTACCATTAACGATCCCCATCATCTCTTCTACTCTATTAGCTGTTAAAGACTCTTTTAAGGACCTAATAATCGGAATACCACCACCGACACTAGCTTCAAAGTATAAATCTACACCATTTTCCGCAGCTAAATCTAATAATTCATCACCATGCTTAGCCATTACTTCTTTATTAGCAGTAACAACATGTTTCTTAGCCTTCAAAGCTCTACTAATAAATTCTTTAGCTGGATTAACTCCACCTATTACTTCAACAACAATATCAATCTCTTCATTCTCTAATACATCCTCAGGTTTGTCAGTCATAACTCCAGGAGTAAGACCTACTTCTTCTCCTTTCGTTAAATCTCTATCCAATACTTTTACTAACTCTAACTTATTCTTAATCTTTTGATTAATATTTTCACTATTTCCTAATAAAATTTTAGCTACTCCGCTACCAACAGTTCCTAATCCTAAAATTCCTACTTTAATCTCTGGTTTCTCCATGCTTAACTCCTCCTTGGTGATATAATAATTAATATCTAAAATTTTGAGCTATGATCTCCACTTTCTTAATTCCATCTAATTTCTTCATATGTTCTACTACTTGGTCTATATCTATTTCCATTCTCATTGTTTCCATTGTAATGGTGGCATTGGCTATTCCTTGTAAAGGGATACCTTGATTAATCGTTAATACATTTCCTTTAACTTCAGCAATCTTATTAATTACTCGTGATAAGACTCCTGATTCATGCTTTAGAAGTAAGGATAGAGTGATTATCTTCTTCTGTTTATCCTCTAAGAAAGGAAACACATGATCTTTATACTTATAATATGCACTTCTGCTTAAGCCTACTCTTTCCACAGCTTCATTAATCTTATCGACTTCACCTAATTTTAGTAACTTTTTAACTTCTATCGTCTTCATGATAGCCGTAGGTAGAATATCTTTATGTACTACATAATATTCGTTCATTTCGTTAATTTTTGACTCACCTGCCCTGTCCACTTGTAGTGGATATTTGTGTAATGACGTTACACATTATAACACGCCCTCTTTTAGAAAGCAAGCTTTGTTAATGCCGATTGAATTGAATTATAGATGTTATGCTTTGTTTTTGTTGGTAATGCTAGGAATTGCTAAGGAGGGGAGTTATTAGTTGACAGTTGACAGTTGATAGTTAAAAACATTTAAAACTTTTATAAGCTTAAAGACACAAACTTACATAGACTAAAGTGAATATTATTAGTCATAAGTGACTAAGTTGTAACCGTACGTTAGCTGCAAAATTAAGTAACAGGAACCAGTGATAGTTGTCAGTGATTCGTTTAATCGCAGTTTCTATATAACAAATTTTTCTATTCTGTTACTAAATCTTGCCCTGGATCGACTACTTTTATTACTCCAGCGTAGGCACAGTTTAATTTTGAAGTCTCTAATACAGTTGGAATCCCGGTTATTGTTACATCATTTTTTCCTCCTTGCCATGACGCAGGTATATTAGGTTGGCAAGGCATTTTCTTTAAATTACCATGATTAGCTGCAGTGGCTACTGCTACCGTAGGATTTGCCATACTCTTACATTTGCCGAAAGGCTTGATATTAACCATCGGTTTGCTATCTTGATTGGTAGCCATCGGCTTACCTTGAATATAGACATTATGAATATCAACCACTTTAAATTTACTCTTTTTATCTCCCTGGTTGCATTGTAATGTTGCACCGTCACAGACATAAAGTCGAGCTTGATTACTACTAGCACTACTAGAATCATTTTCGCTGTTTTTATCGTTTTGGACTTTATTTATAGTACTTTCTTTGGTAGCTGTTACCTTGGCACTGGATGCATCATTTGCCATAGATTTTGTATTACTTTTTTCTTCAACTTCTGGCCAAGCTATTTTCTCATTAGGATAGATCCATAAGAAGCCATCTTTAATCCGCTCTTCTTCTTTAAGCCATTTATTCTCTTCTTTTGCAAGTACTTTACTCTTTGGCGCTTTGTCACCAGTGGCACTATTTATTATTGAATCTCCTTCTAGATAGTAAGGTGCTTCATTTTCTATCCATAGGCCATAATCGCCTTCTTGAAAGTTATCAATCATTAGTTTATGAATCTCCGATTCACTATCTAAATAAGTTATAACCAGATTATTTTGCAATGTTTTTACATACTTGTTCTTATATGAATCTTTAAATAGCCGTTCTTTATCTTCCACTGATTTAATATTTTTTCCTATTAAATTATTATTTATCTTTAATTTACTCTTTCCTTGTACTTCTTTACTATCGTTTCTGTAATCTTTAACAGTCTTTTCATCACTATTAACTGCATATTCTTGAATCATTCCGTCGTACCTCCTTTAAACTGCACTTCCACAAATAAGATCTATTTTAATCGGTAAGTTAATTCCATAATCTCCATTTACAAAATTTTCAATCTCTATTTTCCACATATTTGACGGTCCAAAATTTATAATCAAATTATCATTCTCAATATCATACTCACATAAGATCGTCATATACTGTTTATCTTTATTCCTAAAACCCACAATACATTTTTTCCCATAAACAATATAATTATCCTTAATAAAGGTAATTTTAGCTAAATTATAATCTCCATTTACATCACCTAAATTAATTAAAATTTCTCCGTTACCATTTGAATCATTATAAATATAACGATTATTAGGGGTACTTTTATTTTTAAAAGCCTTACCAAATCTATATTCTTTACTTCCAACATCTGTCTCTGACTTATTTCTGTCTTTACTTCCATACATAATAGCATGATTACCTTCAAAAGCTAGCCCATAATCGCCATTTACAAAGTCTTCGATCAATATAAATCTCCCTTTAGGATCTCCATACTGAATTAATAACTGATCTTTTTTAGGACTGAAAAGATAATAACATTGATTCTCATCTCTATACTCTAAATAGTCATCATCCAATTCACCTACTTTGTTCATCTCTCTTCCTATTAATTCACCGTCTATCTTAATCCCTTTACCCCCATTAGACCTATAATGTTCGTTTAAATGATAATCAAATAACCCTTCCTGCTCTTTATTAATTTCATATATCTTAGTATCTATAATTTCACAATCTAAACTACCTTTTAACGTGTGATAATTACGCGTTAGATATATATTATAATCACTATTTTTAAAGTCTTTAATAACTAGCTTATCAATGGCTCCATATTCTATCGTTAAAGAATCCTCTTCAAGGTCATAAGTATAAGTCAATTCGCCTTCGTTAAAAGTACTTTCTTTATATTTCTCTTTAATTGTTATTCGTTTAAAATATTCACCTTGGTCTTCAAACAATCGTTTTTCTACCTCTATTCTTTCTAAATCTTGACCAATCTGCTGTCCATTAATGCTTATTTGACCATTTCCATCACTCTTTTTATAATCCCTATTACTACCATGACCAGTAAAAAATTTAAAGTAATTTTCCTTATTCGTCTTCTGAATAGTATTCGTAGCAGTACCATATAATATATCTTTATTACCTTCTGGCACTATTAAAGCAGGTATATCATTTTGTACCTTAACTAATTTACTCTCTCTAGAACTTAAAATAATAAAGCTATCTTTTTTAAGTTTCGGCTCTTCCTTTTCTAATTCACTGCTTAATCTATAATCTTCTTTTAACCAACTATTAAACTTAATTAAGTATGGAATATCATAACCCCACTTTTTTAAGGTCTTATCTTTATATTTTAAACTCTTAATAAAATCACGTGACCTTACAAAAAAGTTATTAATATTCACCGCAATTCTACTACTATCTGAAACTGTACTTCTCCCTTTGGACTCTATTATAGTCATCTTACTATCGCAAATGGATTTTTCAAACCAATTAGGAAACTTATCTCTAATTTCCTCTACATATTGATTATATTTATTACTGTTTACTATAATTTCTAATTCATTAGTCCTTAAATTATAGTTAAAGGCATTAGAATCATCAAATCTTACTTTAAAACTATTTGTAATCTCTCGCAAAAAACCTGTCCCAAATATTTGCCTTGCTTTTTGAATATCTTCTATGCTTCCAGCAATATTTAAATTATTCTCTGTTCCTGTAATTCTAACTGTTGCATCATCAATCTGGATTGTATTATCTACTTTTTCGAATAAATGATCAATAAAAGAATTTACTCCGTCTCCTACTCGATTAGAGAGAAATGTTATACATACTGTGGCCGCAAGTAATCCTAATGGATTACTAAGCATTCTACCTACTTCCATTGTGCTCAACAATTGCAAACCAACACTATATATAAACATCGATGTTCCTGCAGAAGATAATTGACTTATCACAGCTTGACCATACTCCTCGTTATTACTACGGTCTTTTATAACTCCTATTCCATAAGTTATTAAATTCATGCCCATTCCTATACTAACACAATAGACTTTAACACTATTTTCTCCATATTCTTTAACTAACTCTTCAATTATTGACTGATTTACATCTATTGAATCACTAATCACATACTCTGCGACTTTTTTGATTAATTTGTTAGAAATATAATTATTATTTTTCTTCTGTATATCGAGATTCTTTATAAGTTTATTAAAATCTTTAAGTTCAATATATTGCTTAAAATCTTTATTGTTATTAAATTCAATCACTTTAGTAGAATTTTCTAATACTATTAAAGAAATATTAATATCATTAATTCTTCCTAACTCTATTACTTGCGTATCATTTAATTTACTGCTTTTTCCCTGCATATAATTTCTCCCTTCCTTAATTTAATAATATACTTTTTGGGAATCTCAAATTTAAAATTAGAGCTAAAGACAATATAACTTCTTCTTTAATTGTATCTCTCGTTCCAGAGATTATATTCAAACAATACATTTTATCTTTTTGGGTTTTTATTTTTACTTTTTCTAACTCTGCTAATAACATTTTATCTTTTCTATAAATTTCAAATTCTTTTGATTGTGTAATCCAGTCAGGTCTATTTCCCATTAAATCAAATAAAAAACTGTCTTTTAATTTAGCTTTTAATCTTAATTCTTTTTTAGAATCATAAAATAAACAAACTCTTCTTTTAATTAACTTGTACTTAAACCTACCAATTAATTTCCCTTTACTATCAATTAACTCATAAATTTGTGAAAACCAAGTGCAATTATCTTTTAAAAATTTTATTTCTATAATTTTACTTTCTTTATTATTACTTTCATAAATAATCATATTACAATAAGAATTATTAAATATACCTTCTTTAGCATATTCATTAATATTCACATAGGCTACTATTTCTCCATATTTATTATATATATATAAACTATCTGAACTACATAAATCTGACCTATCAAAATAAAATTCATCTATCCCTTTCAAACCATTGTTTTCTACTTTTTTACTCTTATCCTTAGTTTTAAAGGTTCTTTCCTTCCTTTCATCTTCCTCCTGTAACCAATTAATTACAAAATAAATCCATCCAAAAAAACCAATCGCAAGCATTGCCCCAATTATTACAATATTCATTGTAACCCTCTCCTCTCTTAACCAAAAAACCTTAATGTACATTAATCATTTACTAAAATCACTTATATATGTTATATAATATAAGCAAGAGCTAAAGTTAATCTATATTCTAATTGTTGTTCAAAGTCTTTTAATCGCTTAGCTTTCACAGGATTATCCTCTGTTAACTCATCCCAATCTATCCCATTATACTTGGGGTCATACATTACTGTTACAACTGCTGGAGCCCAAATAGCAAAGTACTCACTAATAAATTCTTGCCCTTTTTGAGTTGCTTTATTTTTTAATTTATCTATTCTACTATCATCTTTATCAATCTGCTCTTCTAATTTCTTGCTAAGATCTTTTATCTTTTTATTATTATCTAACTTTCCAGCTTCTTTCACTTTCTCTGCTAATTGTTTTTCTAACTTCATTCCTTTTTTTAATTTTGCTAGATCTTTAGCAGTCGAATACAATTTATAAGTGTTCTCTACTTTTTTCACTCTGTGATAAGTTTTTACTAATTTTTCTAAACTTTTTGTAGACTCTGAATCACTCTTCTTTGCCTCTACTTCTTTTATAAACTTACCATCTAAAGACTCAGGGATATGTTCAGATAAATAATCAAACATAACAATAGGACTGCCTTTTATAAGCCCTTTATATTCATCTTTCATATTAGATAAATCTCCAAATAATGATGCTTTAGAAGCATCCTTGGAAACAAAGAAAGTAACTATGATATCACTTGCTGATAAGAAGGCCTGTTTAGCTTCGCCTTCAGCTATCCATTCAGCATTGTTTAGAGCGTTGGTGTAAGAGGTTGCTAAATTATCAATTGCATCTTCGGCTGTTTCTGGATATGGACATTCTGCCCATGGTTTGCCTTGTTTTATAGGCTGCCCTTCTTTTCGCTTTTTTCTAACATAATACATTTTCTTATCTGAATTATAATAAACTTCTTTTGCCATTTTCACCTCACCTTTCTTAAGTTATTTTGAATTTCTACGTTTATAGTGATAAATAATCTTTGCTTTTCCATCTATATCTTTATAGATAGACTTAATTATATTACCTTTACTATTATATTTTCTTTCAATCCAAAGACCTTTTCTTTGAACTCCATTTTTAAATATATCCATATGTGTCTCCTCAATATTATTATTTTTTTATCAAATAAATATTTTTTTAAATTATTTATATTTCCTTTCCTATCTTTAGAAATAAATTTTATCCTATTGCCATTCTTATCATACTCCCATTCAAACCAGGTATCAATTTCACCATTTACCCTCTCTATATACTTCTTACTTTTTCCAAATTTATTATAATAAGTTATGATCTCCGCCGTCTTCTTTCCAAACTGCCCGTCTATTTCTCTTATCTCTGTTTCTTTTATCTTTCTTCCCTGACCATCATACTCTCTCTTAAAGTGAGAAACTGCATGTAATTCAAAAATACCATCAACATCATCGATTGCTTTTGTCTTTTCTCCTTTTTTATTGTAATAAAATTTCTTAGTACGTCCGTTAAGTACATCATTAGTATATTTGTACTTTAAATTTCCATTCTTATGGTACTTATAGATTCCTTTACCCAACTTTGTTCCTCGGTCAGTGGATTTAATGAGATAACCTGTTTTTTTACCATCTTTATTATAACTATAAGTCTTAATTACATCTATTTTATCTCCCATAAATAGTATTGTATCTGCTTTTTTAATTAATCTTCCTTCGTCATCATACTCATACTTTTCATAGCTAGTTACTTTTCCTTTTTCATTCTTATCAATTTCACTCAATAATCTATCTTGCTTATCATATTTCTCTATTCTTGTTACACGTTTTTCTCCTGAATCTACATCTTCTCTTATAACTGTAACGACCAAATGTACTTTCTTCTTTTGTTCTTTGGATAATTTATAATATAGCTCTTTACTGTTCTTAGATCCTGTTGCTTGCTTTGCTTGTGCTACTTCTTTTACTTGCGAAGCCTTTTTCGCTTTACTATCTCCTCCTGTACAAGCGGTTAAAAATAATATTAAAGTAAATAGCAAAAGTAATATTATTATTTTATTTCTGAGCTTTCTCAATTTAAATACCCCTTCCTGATAAATGATAATTATGTATATAAATACACTATATGTAAATATTGTACATAAGAATAATTCTCCCTGCATTTCTTTATACATAACAAGAAAAAACCAAAATTAACCAGTATTCTACTTTCTAAAATATATATCATATTTGTTATCTGTCAATTATTTTATTGCTCAACCTTAGCCTTAATCTTAAAACTTTTTACTTACTCGCCTATCGTTTACCATAATTAATTATATATTCTATATAATTACAAATACATTATAGTATAACTACTTTTATTATTCAAGAAATTTTTACCATTGAATATAGAAAGATAAGTGTTATAAATAATAAAAAGCTCTCACTTATATCTTATATAATATAAGCAAGAACTAAAGTTAATCTATCTATATTCTAATTGTTGTTCAGAGTATTTTAATCGTTTACTTTCACAGGATTTTCCTCCGTTAACTCATCCCAATCTATCCCATTATATTTGGGATTATACATTACTGTTACAACTGCAGGATAAAGCAAATAAGATTGCGCCTCATGATGACTTTCAGTCTCCTACCTTACGGAGTAAATCAAAATTAAAGTAAAAGGTGGTATGTGTTTCAATCCTTATTTTAATGGAAGTATCTCTATAACCTGGTTTTAGCATCTTTATACCTCCTCTCTAATAATGTTTCAATCCTTATTTTAATGGAAGTATCTCTATAACTTTATCTATGCAGCTACATGGAACTGCTCCATCTGCTGTAACAAGTTTCAATCCTTATTTTAATGGAAGTATCTCTATAACAGATACAGGTAAGTTTGATATATATGAGCCTGAAGCGTTTCAATCCTTATTTTAATGGAAGTATCTCTATAACTGGTAACACAATCGGTAGTATTTATTCTGCGATTAGGTTTCAATCCTTATTTTAATGGAAGTATCTCTATAACCAAGAATTAATATGTCTTCAAAATCTGTAATTACTTCGTTTCAATCCTTATTTTAATGGAAGTATCTCTATAACTTCTAGCTAGAACTGTCGTTGCGACCAGTGAGATCATGTTTCAATCCTTATTTTAATGGAAGTATCTCTATAACGTGTCTTGAATTGCATTTATCTCGTTTTTAAGATTATCGTTTCAATCCTTATTTTAATGGAAGTATCTCTATAACTTTAGTTCAAAAATCTGTGATTTTGATTTATTTATTAAGTTTCAATCCTTATTTTAATGGAAGTATCTCTATAACAAGTGGAATCCCTTCTAAAGAAGCTGGGGTTCCTTTAACGTTTCAATCCTTATTTTAATGGAAGTATCTCTATAACGGATATTTCAGATCTCGATAAGAAAGAGATAACACTGGTTTCAATCCTTATTTTAATGGAAGTATCTCTATAACTTGAAGGCGCAAAGGCGCCAAAAATAGAATTATAAGTTTCAATCCTTATTTTAATGGAAGTATCTCTATAACTATATAGTTGCATGGCTAAGGCCTGGGAAGATGAAGTGTTTCAATCCTTATTTTAATGGAAGTATCTCTATAACTCTAATGATGCTCTTGTCTTGCCTGTGCCAGTGTCCAGTTTCAATCCTTATTTTAATGGAAGTATCTCTATAACAGGTTTGAATATAATTTGCATAGGGCTAACTTGAAATTGTTTCAATCCTTATTTTAATGGAAGTATCTCTATAACTGGCTCAATTAAGTAGATCGTGTGAGCAAAGAAATAAGTTTCAATCCTTATTTTAATGGAAGTATCTCTATAACTACATTAGCAAATCGACCAGCAGCAAGTAGTGATAAGTTTCAATCCTTATTTTAATGGAAGTATCTCTATAACCTGATAGACCAGAATTCCAACGAATGATAGCTACAGCGTTTCAATCCTTATTTTAATGGAAGTATCTCTATAACATTAAGTTCTTTCTGTCTTTCAGATGCATTTATATGTTTCAATCCTTATTTTAATGGAAGTATCTCTATAACAGACTCTGTATCATATCGAATAGCTCCTTATTTGGTGTTTCAATCCTTATTTTAATGGAAGTATCTCTATAACTATAAAAATTATTACAACACTAGAGCAAGACGAATAGGGTTTCAATCCTTATTTTAATGGAAGTATCTCTATAACAAAGAAATCAAAAGTTGCTGCATCAGGACTTTCTCCTGCGTTTCAATCCTTATTTTAATGGAAGTATCTCTATAACCGAGAACTTACCTGCCGGAGTCGAATTAGTATTAGAGTTTCAATCCTTATTTTAATGGAAGTATCTCTATAACGAATTATCTCTTAGAGATGCCAAAGCTAAGAATGTGTTTCAATCCTTATTTTAATGGAAGTATCTCTATAACTACCAGTAGAATCAATAGTACCGCTTTCAGTAGTCTGTTTCAATCCTTATTTTAATGGAAGTATCTCTATAACTCATGACCCCATGTATAAGGATGTGTATGACCATGTTTCAATCCTTATTTTAATGGAAGTATCTCTATAACCTAGCTTTAACTTTATTACCTTTACTAATCGCAGAAGTTTCAATCCTTATTTTAATGGAAGTATCTCTATAACGTAAGTCAATTACACGATAACAATGTAAACTCTTACGTGTTTCAATCCTTATTTTAATGGAAGTATCTCTATAACAATATATGGAGTTAGTTTGATTAGAATTGACAGAAATAGTTTCAATCCTTATTTTAATGGAAGTATCTCTATAACTAGCTATAAATAAACCTCATAACAATTTAGTTCACCATGTTTCAATCCTTATTTTAATGGAAGTATCTCTATAACCATTACCCAATACACCTGCTTTTACAAGTCCATCAAGAAGTTTCAATCCTTATTTTAATGGAAGTATCTCTATAACATTATCATCACCACGCAAAAAGTCGTAAGCTTCATAGTTTCAATCCTTATTTTAATGGAAGTATCTCTATAACATCATCTAATTTATAAGGCACTAACTTTAATATTTCGTTTCAATCCTTATTTTAATGGAAGTATCTCTATAACATTGTATATTAATTGCATCTCCTTCTTCTGCTATATCAGTTTCAATCCTTATTTTAATGGAAGTATCTCTATAACAAGTAGTAGTATACTTTGAATCAAATAAGTCTTTGTTTCAATCCTTATTTTAATGGAAGTATCTCTATAACACTGAATTAGTTAATGACATCTCACATAAGTCACCCATGTTTCAATCCTTATTTTAATGGAAGTATCTCTATAACTCAACTGTACTATTTTTAGGCAAGAATAATTTACTGTTTCAATCCTTATTTTAATGGAAGTATCTCTATAACAAAGTAATAACGGCGGTAAAGGTTTTGCTATGAAGGTGTTTCAATCCTTATTTTAATGGAAGTATCTCTATAACGTGCTCATGTTGTTACTCCATGGGTGGAGAAATATGCGTTTCAATCCTTATTTTAATGGAAGTATCTCTATAACCCTAATTCTTCTGCTTTTTCTCTAAGTAGTTTTAAGTTTCAATCCTTATTTTAATGGAAGTATCTCTATAACAAAACGACTCCTAAGTAGTGATAATAGAAGTGGATTAAGTTTCAATCCTTATTTTAATGGAAGTATCTCTATAACCCGCTTTTCTTCTCCACGCATATTGAATTGTTAAAAGTTTCAATCCTTATTTTAATGGAAGTATCTCTATAACCAATAGGACTTCTAGCATTTTTTTCATGATATGCTTTGTTTCAATCCTTATTTTAATGGAAGTATCTCTATAACCATTTGATTTATATATCTTCATTTCTCCATCATCTAAGTTTCAATCCTTATTTTAATGGAAGTATCTCTATAACCAATTAGCACAAGTGATACTACTGTTACTCCTGTATGTTTCAATCCTTATTTTAATGGAAGTATCTCTATAACTCCTATTCAAGACCCTGATAATGATGGAAGTACGAAGTTTCAATCCTTATTTTAATGGAAGTATCTCTATAACTTGATAATTTAGATGATAAGGAATATGATGAATTAATGTTTCAATCCTTATTTTAATGGAAGTATCTCTATAACATGGTACTGCGTCAACTGTAACTAGAATAGAAAATAGTTTCAATCCTTATTTTAATGGAAGTATCTCTATAACTGTTAGTTTATTTTACTAATAGAGGTAAGGATATATAGTTTCAATCCTTATTTTAATGGAAGTATCTCTATAACATTGGTGTAAAATTATTGTGTACAGGTACTTCTTGGGTTTCAATCCTTATTTTAATGGAAGTATCTCTATAACATATTAAGCAAATAACTTCTTCTATGCAATTAGAAATGTTTCAATCCTTATTTTAATGGAAGTATCTCTATAACAAGCAAGTGCAAATAATTCTAATACTGTATTAGCAAGGTTTCAATCCTTATTTTAATGGAAGTATCTCTATAACCTATATTTGATTTGCGAGAGGAGTTTGATTATGAAGGTGTTTCAATCCTTATTTTAATGGAAGTATCTCTATAACTGAGCAAATAGATTATTGGGTTGATAAGCTAAGACCATAGTTTCAATCCTTATTTTAATGGAAGTATCTCTATAACCTGCAACATCAACTTGTTTTAAATTATCTACAAATATGTTTCAATCCTTATTTTAATGGAAGTATCTCTATAACCATTAATATCCCCCACATTATTACTAGCATTAATAAGTTTCAATCCTTATTTTAATGGAAGTATCTCTATAACCCGTTTTTGCCCAAGATTGCCTTCATATCAAGGCTCATCAGCATTTTCTTAGAAAGAAAGTCACCGATTTTAGGTCGTATATCTATACATTTGGGCTTGTTTTTAATAAAATGCCGCGGATTAGCACCTAGTATTAACTACTGTTATTATAGGATTTGTTAAGGTCCGTATATTTATACACCAATAATTTTGCCTCAGAATTATTATTCTCCTCTATATATTAATTTAGATAAATTTTCTTATTCTCCTGCTTATAATTCAGTTTTCTTATCTTTAACTTATGCCTTATCTGTACAAGTTATGTATCTAAAAAATTCAGACCTTAAAGGTTTTAACTGTCTCACCCAGCCTAAAACCAAGGCTGGTTGCAAGCCTACGATAAACTCTGCTTCTAATTCGGAATCTCTTTTCTGGGCTTCACTATCAACTGTCAACTAAACAAAAAAAGCTCCCACCTAATAAAAAGTGAGAGCTTAAATATCTAATTATTCATCATAAATCGGACGACCTTCACTATTAGCGACCTCTCTAAAGCGTTCAATCAATTTCCAAGTATACTCACCTGGTTTACCGTCGCCGATATCTCGACCATCTATATTGATTACCGGAATTACTTCCGCCGCTGTTCCTGTTAAGAAGCACTCATCAGCAGTATAAAGATCATGACGAGTAAATACTTCCTCTTTCACCTCTAACCCAAACTCAGGAGCTACCTCCATTACTACACCTCGTTTAATTCCTTTCAAGGCACCTATGTAAGTCGGAGGAGTGATTAATTTTCCATCTTTAACAATAAAGATATTATCTCCAGTACACTCTGCTACATAACCTTCATTGTTTAGCATAACTGCTTCTAATACCCCAGCTCGATTTGCTTCGATCTTAGCTAAGATATTGTTAAGATAATTTAGTGACTTAATACGAGGATTTAAGGCCTCTGGAATATTTCTTCTCGTCGGCACTGTAATTACTTCTAAACCTTCCTCATAAAACTCTGGCGGATAAAGCTCAATATCACTAGCAATGATCAGAACTGTAGGCTCAGGACACTTACGAGGATCTAATCCTAAATCACCAACTCCTCTAGAAACTACTAACCGAATATAAGCATCTTCTAATTCATTAGCTTGAATCGTCTTAATTACTGCTTCTTCCATCTCCTCTGGTGATAATGGAATATCTAGCATAATAGCCTTAGCTGATTCATATAAACGCTTAATATGCTCATCAAACCTAAAGATTCGACCATTATAAGCTCTAATCCCTTCAAAAATTCCATCACCATATAAAAAACCATGGTCCCATACTGATACATTTGCATCTTCTTTAGCTACCAATTCACCATTTAAATATACCTTTTGTTCCATATTCATTCCCCTTTCTGCATCCTACTCTAATACTCACTTCTATTTAACCTCTTACTTTTTGAAATTATTAAAAAAGTAGAAAGAGCAAAAGCTCTTTCTACTCAACAAATATTATTTATCACCATTCACCGCATCTTTTAGCCCCTTCCCTGGCTTAAAGGCAGGAACTTTTCGCGCAGGAATTTCAATCTCTTCTCCAGTCTGAGGATTTCTACCAGTTCTTGCACTTCTATCTCGAACTTCAAAACCTCCAAATCCAATAAGCTGAATCTTGTCTCTTTCATCAGCGCTCTTTTCAGCTTCTGACTTAAGAGTGTCAGTAATTACATCGAGTACTGCATCAACCGTCTCTTTAGTATCCTTCTTAGTCAATCCCGTCTTCTCTGCAACTTTGTCCACTAATTCAGTTTTTGTCAAATCACTCACCTCCCTTAATATTATAACACTTTAAACTTTATTATATCACCAATTTAATTCGTGATATCGATAATTTATTCCTTTTTTTTTGCAAAAAAATCTTCTAAAATAAAATAACCGGCATTAATGCCGGTTATTAAAGTTAAAACTTAATATTAAATTTACCCATTTTCTCAATAATTATTCTCTTCTTTATAAAATAATACAGATCAAACCTCCACTACCTTCGTTCACTATCTTCTGCAAAGTATCTTGTAATTTATCTTGAGCATTCTCAGGCATTCGATATAACTTAGTCTGAATGCCATCTTTAACTAAATCATACAATGAACGACCTAAGAAGTCAGTATCCCAAATGGCATCTGGATTCTCTTCGAACTCTTCTTGTAAGAAGTCAATTAACTCTTCACACTGTTTTTCAGTCCCCACTACTGGCGAAACTTCAGTAGTAATATCTGCTCTAATCATATGAATAGAAGGTGCCGAAGCTTTTAAATTAACACCAAATCCTCCGCCACGCTTAATTAATTCTGGCTCGTCAAAAGTCAAATCTTCTATTTCCGGCTTAACAATTCCGTAGCCCTTTTCTTCTACCTCAGCCAAAGCCTCTGCTACTCGGTCATACTGTATCTTAGCAACACTCAACTCTTTTATTAGATTAAATAACTCATGTTCTCCTTCAATCTCTAAGCCGGTCACTTCTTCAATTATGTCATAAAATAAGTTCTCTTGCATACCAATAGTAATTTCCGCCGTCCCTGTCCCTAAGTTCATATCTTCTAAAATTACTTCTTGTGCATGTTTAAAATCAGCTAAATTATTCAACCCTTGCTCAATATCTCTTAGCCTAATTACCTCATCTAAGGATGTGTTAATACTTTCAGTTAATTCTTTGCTCAACCAATGGACAGGCTCTAACTCATCAATCCATAATGGTAGATCAATATTAATTTCACGGATTGGAAATTCATATAAGATCTCTTGCAATAAATAAGTTATGTCATTCTCAGTTAAATTAGCACAATCGATAGGAATAACTGGTCTGCCATACTTCTCCTCTAACTCCTCTTGTAGCTCCTTAGTTGCTTGACTAGTAGGATGGGTACTATTTAAAGCAATTAAGTATGGCTTCCCTAGCTTCTCTAACTCATTAATAACTCTTTCCTCTGCATTAACATAACTATCCCGCGGCAACTCAGTAATAGAACCATCTGTAGTTACCACCAACCCAATTGTAGAATGGTCTTCAATTACTTTTTCAGTCCCAATCTCAGCAGCTTCCTGGAAAGGAATCGCATCTTGGAACCAAGGAGTTATCACCATCCGTGGACCATCTTCCTCTTCATACCCTAAGGCTCCATCAACTTTGTAGCCAACACAATCCACCAACCTAACTCTAAAGTCTAACTTTTCATCTAAGGCAATCTTAGTCCCTTCATTAGGCACAAACTTAGGCTCCGTAGTCATGATTGTCCTACCGCCACCACTCTGCGGTAACTCATCTTGTGTTCGTTCCTTCTCGTATTCATCTTCGATATTAGGTAGTACTAATAAGTCCATAAACTTCTTAATGAATGTCGATTTGCCAGTTCGAACTGGACCTACTACACCGATATAAATGTCACCACCGGTCCGATCAGCTATGTCTTGATAAATATTATACTCCTCCATCATTTTCCCTCCTCTAAGTTAATAATCCTATAAATATATCATAAGCGTTAACTTAAACTAAATTCTGATAAATTACAGTCTATAAAATACACCTTTATTAATAAAACCTGAAACAATGTCTTAAGCTAACGCACATGATAAATATATATATAATAACCTATAGATATTAGGCATATATCAATATATATATATGAACTCAATTCCAAAATATTCTTTTTTGCTTATAATAAAATAAAAAATCTCAAACATAATTAAGGGAATTTCTCTATATCAACAATTAATCAAGTAAAAGTCTTATGTACAGCAAAGTAAGCTTAATAAATGCATTTTTCTTTACTTATCTCTTGTAAACTTCAAAAGACTAGAAATAAGAATAAAACTTTCTTTAACCCCTTGTAAATTTAAATCAAAGTGTTATAATAAGCCTAAATAAAGATTGATATATCCTTCACAATTAAAAAAAGGAGATGAAAATGACTATGTTAGACTTTTTAAAAGTAGGCGTAAAAAATTCAAAGACTTATCTTGTTACTATCTCTAGCAACAAGGACGAATCTGTTTTAACTCGTTGCCAAGCTGGAAATGGTAACGAAGCCATTAAGAAGACAGCTTCGAAATATCATGTCTTAGAAAAAGACTTAAAGGCCTACAAGATCACTCATTAATGATTATTTAATTCTATTATATATACATTCCTAATAAAAATAATCCCAACTCCAAAATTAACTCTGGAGTTGGGAGCTTTTATTTAAGCTATAAAACTATCTCTTTTCTATATTAAACCTACCAATTATCTTTATTACTAACCACTTCTTCTATTTCATGCTTCTTTCCTCGCTGCATCAATTCATTAACACCTTGTTGCGGGTCTTTTCCTTTAAATAATACCTCGTACGCTTTATTTATAATCGGTACTTCTACTTGTCTATCTCGAGCTAAATGATAAGCTGCTTTAGCAGTCCTAACCCCCTCGGCCACCATAACCATTTCATCTAATGCTTCTTCTAAACTCTTACCGCTACCTATCTTAGTTCCTAAGCGTCGATTTCTACTATGTTGACTAGCGCAGGTAACAACCAAGTCCCCCATGCCTGACAATCCAGCAAACGTCATTGGATCAGCACCTAATGCTATTCCTAATCGTTTAATCTCTGTCAAACCACGAGTGATCAAAGCTGCTTGTGTATTATCTCCATATCCTAGACCGTCAGCGATTCCAGCAGCAATTGCAATTATATTCTTTAAAGCTCCGCCTAACTCTACTCCTACTATATCTGGATTAGTATAGACTCTAAAAGTATCAGACATAAAAATATCCTGAATTCTTTCAGCTAATTGTCGTGACTGACTAGCTACTACTACTGTTGTCGGAATCCCTCTACTCACTTCTTCAGCATGACTAGGTCCAGATAAGACCGCTATATCATCATGTAGCTCTGGTCTTAATTCATCTTTTAATACCTCTGACATTCGATGATAAGTTTTATCTTCAATCCCTTTAGTCGCACTAACAACTAATGTGTCAGCAGAAATTAGACCTTTTAATTCTTTGGCCACTTCTCGAATCACATGTGAAGGAACTACTACCACAACTAATCCAACGTCTTTAACCGCTTCTTCTAAGTCAGTAGTAGCCGTAATATTATCTGGAAACTTAACTCCTGGCAAATAATTATTATTGCTTCTTTTATCATTGATCTCTTCAACCTGTTCTGGTGATATATCTCGTAGATTAACTTGATATCCGTTTTGAGCTAATACGATAGCAAGAGCACTGCCCCAACTCCCACCACCAATAACAGCTACTTTCTCCATCTTTTATCTCCTCCTTTATTGCCTAACTTAACGCTCATCAACTATATCTATCTCACTCATCATCTGTATCCACATTCATATTCCAACCAATCTTATTTTCTTCCCCAGCTAATAGTCTTTTAATATTAGGACGGTGACGATAAATTACAAAAGTAGCAATCGCTATACCTAAACTAACATATACTAATGGATTATTAAAAAGAATAGCCAAAATAGGTATTAAAGCAGCCCCTAATATAGAACCTAACGAAACATATCTTGTCGTTAATACAGTTATTAACCAAACAAAAAAGGCAATTAAAACTGCTTTCGGCATCAGACTAATTAAAACCCCCACTGAAGTAGCTACTCCACGACCTCCATTAAACTTTAAGAATATCGGCCAATTATGCCCGGCAACCGCTGCTAACCCAGCTAAAATAAGAATTAGAGACGGACTAGTTCCAAATACTTGCTTTGCTATTAGAACACCAAAGTAACCCTTACTAATATCAAAGAGCGCAACCATCACTCCCATTCCAAACCCCATTATTCGATAAGCATTAGTAGCACCAATATTACCACTGCCGTGTTCTCTTATATCCACACCTTTTACTAATCTAGTTAATAATAAGCCAAATGGAATTGAACCTAATAGATAGCCAATTAAAATTACAAACAAATAACTAAACATCATTCTTCTCCCCTTACTTACTCTCTTTTTAATTTCTTTCTCTAGTTAAAATCTTAATCGGTGTTCCCGCAAATCCAAACGCCTTTCGAATACTATTCTCCAAATAACGCTTATAAGAAAAATGCATTAAATCTGGGTCATTAACAAAGAAAACGAATAATGGCGGTTTAACCCGCGGTTGAGTAGCATAATAGATCTTCAACCTCCTACCCTTATCACTTGGTGGCTCAAACATAGTCGTTGCTTCTTTGATTACATTATTTAAAGTATTAGTCTTAACCCTTCTTGAATGCTGTTCAGAGACATACTCTACTATCTCTAATATTTCTAACACCCGCTGTCCCGTTAAAGCTGAAACAAAACTAATCGGTGCATATTTTAAGAATCCAGCTTCATATCTAATCTCTTCGGCATATCTTTGATCAATATTTGTTTCCTTCTCAATTAAATCCCACTTATTAACTACTAAAACCATAGCCTTGCCTTCTTCATGGGCATAACCAGCAATCCTTTTATCCTGCTCAGTAATTCCTTCGGTAGCATCTAAGACCATCAATACTACATCCGAACGATCTACAGCCTTTAAAGACCTAATTACACTATACTTTTCGACACCTGGTTTCACCTTTCCTTTCTTCCGCATCCCTGCAGTATCGATAATAACAAATTGTTGTTCACCAACTGAAAAGTAAGTATCTATAGCATCCCGAGTAGTTCCTGGTACATCACTAACAATTACCCTTTCTTCTCCTAAAATCTTATTAACTAAAGACGATTTTCCTACATTAGGTCTACCAATTACCGAAATACGGATTGTATCCTCTTCATACGCCAAATCTTCCTCTTGTGGGAAATGAGCAATTACTTCATCTAATAAATCTCCTATCCTACGACCATGCTCCGCCGAAATCAATATCGGTTCATCTAAGCCTAACTCATAAAAATCATACTTTACTTCCTCAGCCAGTTCCTTAGATTCTACCTTATTAACCGTCAAAATAATCGGTTTCCCACTCTTACGCAATAGATTAGCTACTTCCCGGTCCATAGGATGAACCCCATATCGCCCATCGACTACAAGCATAATCACTTCGGCTTCCTCAATAGCTATTTCTGCCTGTTGTCTAATCTTTTCTTTAAATTCTTCTTCACTACCTAAATCAATTCCTCCTGTATCTACTAATAAGAAATGGTTATTTAACCATTCTGCTTCTGCATAGATTCTATCGCGAGTAATACTTGGCTTATCTTCAACAATAGAGATACGGTTACCAACAATCCTATTAAAAAGTGTCGATTTTCCTACATTAGGTCGCCCAACAATAGCTACAACCGGCTTACTCATACTAAATCCCTCCGTCTAATTATTAATTAGTTCATTTGTCAAATCACTTGCGTTATTCGCAACTAAAATAAATTCTAAATAATCAAATTCTGCTTCTAATTCTTCTAGCTTTAAATCATCAATAAATAATCCATCATCATTTAAAAGAATCTCTGGTAAGATTACTCTACCTGTTACTTCTTCTTCCCTAATCTTCTTAATTATATCTTTTCCAGTTAAGAGTCCAGTAACCGTAACTTCTCTACCAAAAAAATTATTAGGCACTACTAATAATTCTACTAATAAATTTCTAATCTCATTCAACCTAGCCACTACTGGCCTTAAAGCTTTTTCCCCTAATTCACCAGTAACTAACGTAAATTTCTTCTCTTCTTCTATAGTATCCGGAAGCTCATCTTCTACTTCTGCAAACTGGTCCCAAAAAAGACGCACCATCCCTACCCCATTCTCTAATTGTGGAAAACCGTCATAAGCTTCTGCTTCTGGAAGCGGTTGCTCAGCTAACAAATAGAATTCATCTGCTAAATATAGGTAATTTCCGCCTTGCTGCTGACCTAATTTCTGCTGCCAGTCTTCTACCTGAGCTACTACCTGTTTAGCTTCGTCTTTAGTAAAACTTCGTAAATCATATAATTCATCTCTAAATTTAGTCAAACCAACTGGAACCACCGCTAAACTTTTGACAGCAGATGCTAACTCATCTAAATCTTGAACCGTTCTATCTAATTCCTCACCATCATTTAAATTAGGACATAGTACAATTTGAGTGTGAAACTCAATACCGAACTCGGCTAAATCTTTTAATCTATCTAAGACCTTTCCGGCCTTCTTATTTCTTAACATCTTCACTCTTAATTTAGGATTAGTTGTATGTATTGATATATACAAAGGACTTAAATGCATTCTTTTGATTCGTTCAAAGTCTTTAGCTCTTAAATTAGTTAACGTTATATAGCTTCCTTGTAAAAACGAGAATCTATAATCATCATCTTTTAAATTTAAAGTTCTTCTTAGTCCTGGCGGTGATTGATTAACAAAACAGAAAAGACAATTATTATTACATTTTTTCAATCCATCATATATAATATCTGAAAACTCCAAACCTAAATCTTCATCATAATCCTTTTCAATCTCTAATAACCACTCTTCTCCATTACTCTTTTTAATCAGAACCTCTAAATATAAATCGGTAACTAAAAATTTATAATCAATATAATCACGAATTGGCATTCCATTAATACTCATTAACTTATCTCCAGACTCTATATCTAAATCTGCCGCTATACTATTTGGACTAACTGCTTCTATTTCTATACAGTTCCTTTTTTCCATGATTAACCACCTCAATTTTGCAACCTATCTTATATTATCTTATATCAAACTAAATTAGTCAAGCTATATCATTATTTTAACAACAAAAAAGCTCACCAACAAGTGATGAGCAGTTAAAATCGAGTTAATTACTGAAGATTAGCTAGCCTCTCCTTTACATCCCCAACTAAGTTAACAAAACGATTGTATGACCTCTGCAACCCGTAAACTGTTAAAGGCCTCCCAATGCTAATCAAGCCCAATCCCCTTGATAAAAAACCACCTATTCGGGTCATATTATTAACATATGGCAAAGTATCAACTAAGATTAATTCTGTTCTAGCAATACCGAGATGTTTTAAAGTGCTGAAAATAGCTCGCTTCACAATCTTCCGTGATCCTTTCATACCAACTATATAGACCTTAAACCCTAATTCATCCTCACCAAAATAATAGATAGTTCCTATCTCTTCAGTATCCGTCTTGTCATAATGGGGTACATTTAAGATTTCTTCTTTAGTTGGAATCCGCTCATGAGGCAAAACTCCAGTATGAATTGCAGCTGCCAAAACAGAAGAATGAGCACTACCATAACAATTATATATTACTTTCATTCATTTGCCACCTTTATAATCTAAATCTTCTTATTTTAAACTTTTCTTTATTTTATTAACTTTATCAAGTAATTCAGGAAATGAATCTCTTAGACTATGATTAATTAATCTATTAGCTACAGAAAGACTGGGAAATATTCTTTTCAACTTTAATCCCCACTTTAGTCTTCTATCTTCATAATCTGTTAAATCTATAAATAGATTCTCTGCTTCTAACTGAAATATCCTACTTAAACCTTCTGCTACCCGCTCAATTACGTCACCAACCTTGTCACTACCTAAAATATAAATATCATTACCTAATTGGTCGGTGCCAACAAAGATAATCTGTCCTAATTTAACTTGCTCTTGATTGCCGAAGTACGGCAACTTCTCTAATGTATCCCGTTTAGGAAGTTGATTATCCTCTACTTTATTATCTACAGATACCATATTCAAATGAAAAGCAGCAGCAATAACTGCTAAGTACTGCCCAGTACTGTCATAATAGATTATCTTCATCTTTTACTCCTCTAGTTAATGCTTAACCAATTAATGTTTAACTAAAATATATACACCATTTCCTAAATTATGAGCCATAGATAATGTTAATCGCGAAATTAACATTGCTACATACTCTAACTCCTCTTCATCTTCTACATAAAATACTGGCGCCCCTCCACCTTCAACCTTATCCTTATTAGACTCTAAAGTGACGATTGCCAATATATTATTAGTTAAACTAACTTCCATCTTCAAGCCTCCTTAATCAGCCGCTGCATGACCTGCTTCTGATGCTAAAGGTCTCCGTTTAGACCCTTCTAATACAGGAGTCTTCTCTACAGCCTTCTTAATCCATTTCTCATCCGGTTCAATAGGAATTATAATAATAACGACTCTTCCTGTATCTAAATTTAATCTAGCTAGTGGAGTATAATCTTGTACTCCAACATCTAATCTAACTCCCAATTGAGTAGCAACATCATGTAAGATTGCTTGTCTTTGGCCAGTATTAGCCAAAGTGGCTCTTGCATTATCATCTTTTGGGTCGAGCACAATTCCTATTCCATTTTTTTGCCAATACTCTAAAGATTCTTTTACTCCTACGTTCATAATTATTACATCACCAATAGCAATATTCTCTCCTTCATCACCTTTAAACTCCAAGTCCACCACCTTTACATCAGCAATATCTTTAACTACTTTTTCTCTCATAGCATTCTGTAAAATTAATGCTGTTAGTACTCCAAAAATAATGCCTCCGTACCATTCAAATAACTTAAAGCCAATGGTACTAATTAAAGCTACTAATAAAGCAAGATAATTTCTAGTCTCAAACACTTTAGCTATTCCTTCTATATAGGCAGTCCCTCGCGGAACTAATTCAGTCTCTTCTAAATGATTTAAAAACTCTCTTTCTACTCCACGAATATTACTAAACTGTTGAGCAGCCAAAGCAAGAAATGTTATCGCTACATAATCCTTCTCTAACAATGCTGGTAGGACCATAGCACCTAACCCAGCAGCAATCATTCCTAAGGTTAGATGCACAGCATATCCGTGAGGATAACCAGGGTACTGACGATAATCGATCTTCAGCATCCAAAGCCGAGCTAAGGTCCCTAATAGAATACTACCTATAATCATTACTGGGTATTTCATCTAATATTCGGCAAGGAAACCCCATCTAAAATTTAGGCGGGGAGGAATTGCCTTCCCTCCTTTGTGTGTAATATTTAACATGGTAAATTAATCCATATCATGATATAATAAACTTAAGTGAATATATGGAGTTACATTGACTAATACCTTCAATGTGTGAAATATTCAAGGTATACGCTGTATGAACAGCATACAAGGTGACTTGTAGCCCCTATTGTTTTTACAATAGGGATAGCCTTTTTAGTCAGCTCTAACAACACTATCTAATTCTTAGCTTGTTATTATTTTCTTTCTTATTCATCCTTATTCTTATCTCCATCCTTGTCCTCATTTGACCTTTTAATACCATCTTCAAATCCTAAGAAGTTGACCATCTCTTGACCAAAGAAACGTCTAATTCGATTCATTACTCCTTCCCAACTCCCTTCATTAATAAATAGATAACCAAAGATTCCCGCAGTTACTACTGCTAAAATAATTAATAATGAAGTAAAAGCACCTAAATCCTGTTCAGCATTAACCTGCCCAGCACCCTGCGCTTGTTGTTTTCCTCCTCCATAGAGCAATTGATTCACCGCATCAGCAAACATCACTGCCCCTCTCTTCGCTTGCTCTCGAGGGATAACATGAGTACCCATTTCTAACAACATTGCCCTAGGAGAGAGATCTTGATTATATTTACCTTTAGCATAAAAGATTCCTTTAATTAACCCTGGATGGACCTTATCTGCAGTTGCCTTTAGCTGTTTAGCAAATTTATCATTTACTTTCATGTTAGGATTCTGTCTACCTACTACTAATCTCACCTGACTAACTTTCTTACCATCAATAGTAGTAACATATTGTGAAGGATCTGGTACTCCATCACGATGGATATCAAAGATAGCATCGGGTCTCTTTTGAGCTAATTTTTTCGCAGTTCTCCTTGATCTTTCATAAGCACCTCCGTCATGAGGGTCATGTTTAGCATTAGATGCAATTACTTTAATCCCTTTCTTGCTTAACTGCTTAGCAAATACATCAGCGACATTATAAACATCTCCGTTACCCGGTTCAGTATGAGTTCCACTAGTAGGTACATAGGACTCATCACTATGAGTATTATAGATTGTAATCTCCTTTTTAGCCTCTTCTTTAGATAATAAGGCTTCCGGCTGTGAGATAGAAGAAGATAAATCATCGCTCGTAGTTAGGTCAACAGTACCTTCATACTTAACAATAGCTTGATCACCATTAACTTTAGTCACAACGTACTTCTTATTATTCTGATTAATATACCAGTCACCTTTGTGTACCATCATAGCAGTTTGAAAGATGACTTTCCCGTTTTCATCTACTACTGTAAAATAACCATCCTTCTTTTCTTGTTCAGCATAAGCAAGTGTACTGAAGATCATTAAGAATACTAAACTTAAAATTAAAGTTTTAGTTACCTTTTTATTCATCTCTATCACCTCTTTTCCCCTCATCTGTATTATCTTTAAGCTTTCCTGACAAGAAATCAGCATACTTAACATTATCTAGTTTTTCTTCTTCTCCAGAGTCATCTCCATCTGTATCATCATGGTTTGATCCACCTTGGAGCCGTTCTCTAGATTCACCAACTATTTCAGCTAATAAGACAGCAATAAAACCAGAAGTAACGATTGTATCTAAGGCTCCTGCTCCTCCAATATCTGCTTGTCCTGGTACACCTCCATAGGTGATCTGCCATACATGAATTAAATCATATAGTAAAAATCCTACAGTACCAGAAATAAAAGCATTTCTCCGTGAACGACTAGTTAAGTAAGCCGTTACACCAGCAACAATAGCGAAGATATACGATGGATCTAATAAAGTATGACCCTCTTCAAATTGATAGATCTTAGTCAAAGAATAGATCACCCCACCGGTTACCACTATGGAAAAGATAGCTCTTAACCATTCTTTAGTGGAATCTGCTTTAGCTAAAACATAGATAGCCAAAAGAACTGGTAAAATCGCACCTCCTACATTAACACTAATTGCTGGCGCAGTAGTAATCGGGATATCAATAAAACTACCCACTAACATCAAAGCAAGAAATACTAATGCCTGTTTATCAGTAAGATACATCCTGTCCAAAATCCTTTGTGCAAAACCTAGATAAATTAAGACCGCCATAACAACTAATACAATTACTCCAAATGGCATTTTCCCACCTCCAAATTTTTTCTTATCGCTAGCTATTCTTTCCCTGAAGGCACTAAAATATTCATTAAAAAAAGAAGCCTCTGGTATGAAAATCATACCAGAGGCTTCTTAATAGTTTAGTTTAGTTTAATTTAATTTAATTTTAATTATAAAACTAAATTTAAAGATTTATCTAAATTTTGATATTACTCTTCAAATAATTCTCCAAACATATCACCAATAGTAACTCCACTACCTTCGTCATCATCAATAAAGTCCTCAACATCTTTCTGTTGCTTTTGTGGCTGGTCATTATCATCTTCTAACTCTTTCATGCTTAATCCTACTCTTCTTTCATTAGATTCAATATTAATAATCTTAGCTTCAACTTCATCACCAGCATTTACTACTTCATTAGGAGTAGCAACATGACGTTGAGATAATTGAGAAATATGAATTAAACCTTCAACTCCAGGTTCAATCTCCATGAAGGCACCAAAGTCAACAGTCTTAGTAATCTTACCTTCAACTACTTCACCTTCATTATACTTACTAACAAACTGTTCCCATGGGTCTGGCAGAGTCTGTTTTAACCCTAAAGAGATTCTCTCTTCTTCTGGATTAACACCTAAAACTTTAACTTTAATCTCTTCTCCTTCTTCTAATACATCAGATGGATGGTCGATTCTTCCCCATGACATTTCAGAAATATGTAATAGACCTTCTACTCCACCTATATCAACAAAAGCACCAAAGTCTACTAACTTAGTTACTGTTCCTTCAACTACTTCTCCTTCTTCTAAAGAACTAAAGATTTCCTCTTTCTTCTTCTCAAGCTCTTTTTCTAATACTTTCTTACGTGAAAGTACTACATTATTATTCTCTCTTTCAACTTCGATCACCTTTAATTGTAATGTTTCACCAATATATTGACTTAAATCTTCAACATATTCGATCGCTACATGAGAAGCAGGGATAAACCCTCTTAGTCCAATATCAACTACTAAACCACCTTTTACTTCCTTAGTAACCTCAGCTTCAATAATTTCATCATTCTCATGTACTTCTTGTACTCTTTCCCAGGCCTTTTCATGCTCAAGTCGTTTCTTAGATAAAATAACCTCTCCACTGTCACTTTCAAGCTTCAATACTTCAACTTCAATTTCATCGCCTTCGCTTACTACATCTTCTGGTGCATCAGAACGATTTGAGCTAACCTCATTACGAGGAATAAAACCTTCAGATTTAGCACCGATATTAACATATACTCCTTCATCAGTGACCTGTTCTACAGTTCCTGTTAAGACTTCACCCTTTGTGAAGTCAGCAACTTCCTCATAATTTTCCTCTGCTACCTCTTCTGTTTCACCTACTTCTTCATCAACCTCTTCAACCTCTTCAACCTCTTCAACCTCTTCATTTTCACTCGTTTCTTCCTCAGTTAAATTCTCCTCATTCTTAATCTCTTCCATTCGACTGACAACCTCCTTAATAATCCAATTTGGGGTCGATGCCCCAGCAGTAACACCTACTCTTTTAATATTATGAAACCAATCCCGACTTAGGTCATCTGCAGTTTCAATATGATAAGTCTGAGTGCCAACCTCTTGACAGATTTGAGCCAGGCGATTGGTATTCGCACTATTATAACCACCAATTACAATCATTAAATCTACTTTATCAGCTAATTTTGCTGCTGATGCTTGTCTTTCATTAGTGGTAGTGCAGATAGTATTAAATACCTTTAAAACCTCTGTAACATCCATTAATTGACTAACAACCGCTTTTAACTTATCAATAGATTGTGTAGTCTGAGCAATTACACCAGCTTTTTTTAATTTATTTGGTAATTTTTCAAAATCACCTTCATCTTCAATTACAATTGCTTGGTTATTAGTAGAACCTAAAATTGCAATTACTTCTGGATGTTCTTTATCCCCGCTAATTATTACTTGATAGCCTTCCTCTTGTAAGCGGGCAGCACTCTTTTGTGCCTTCTTAACAAAAGGACAAGTAGCATCCAATACTTCTAAATCTTTCTCTTTAGCTTCAGCTAGTATGCTAGGAGGAACACCATGTGACCTAATGATTATAGTTCCTTCATCTACATCATCTACATTATTTGCTATATTCACATCTAGTTCCTCTAACTTATTTACTGCCTGTGGATTGTGAATTAGAGGACCTAAAGTAAAGATTTCACCTTCTTTATTCTTTCCAGCATCCATTGTTAAATCCATTGCTCTAGTAACTCCAAAACAGAAACCAGCATGATCTGCTAAAATAATCTCCAGAACCAATTCCTCCTTCCAACACAACAATACCAAGATAATCCTTACAAGGTAGTATTCCCATTCTAATCCGGAATATTATAGAAATTAAAAAAGAACCCTTTATATTTTTTCGTCGTCAATAAAATAATTCCTTCTTATATTAGAAAAAAAGTATACCTTAATTCAAATTAAGGTATACTTTTTATTCAAAAAACACATTATTTGACATTATATATAATTAAATGTTATTTCATCCCCATTATTGACAATTACGCAGCATTCTCCATTTCGCCTCTAATTTCTTGTTTTTGATGGGTTCTTAGGAACCATACAAAAGCTCCAATTGCTACTAAAACTCCAACTATTGTAGCCAATGGCCCTTGAATACCGAAACCCTCTGGAGCCATAATGATATACGAAATAGAAACCGCAGTCATAAAAGTAGCAGGTAACGTAGCAATCCAATGAAATCTACCATGCTTAGCTAAATAAGCAGCACCTGCCCATAAAGCGACCATTGCTAAAGTCTGGTTAGACCAAGCAAAGTAACGCCAAATAATACTAAAGTCCATCTGTGATAAGACGACTCCGATTGCAAATAAAGGAATAGCTAACTTAAATCTATTAGTAGTTTCAGTCTGGTCTAAATCAAAGATATCTGCTAATGTTAATCTAGCACTTCTAAATGCAGTATCTCCTGAACTAATTGGCAATGCTACAACGCCTAACATAGCTAAAATACCACCGAATGCACCTAGCATATTATCGCTGATTATCTTAACGATTCCTGCTGGTCCACCATTTTCAGCCATAGCTGTTGCTAAGCCTTCTGTGCCTCCAAAGAAAGTCATTGCTGCTGCCGCCCAAATTAAAGCAATTACACCTTCAGCAATCATAGCTCCATAGAACACTTTTCTACCATCTGTTCTTTCTTGGTCTAAACAACGAGCCATTAATGGAGACTGAGTTGCGTGGAAACCACTAATTGCCCCACAAGCAATCGTTACAAATAACATTGGCCACATCGGCAATGAATCCGGGTGTAAATTAGTTAAAGCAATCTCTGGAATCTTGTAATCACCAAATACTAATCCACCAGCAATCCCTAACGCCATAACCAATAACGAACCACCTAAAATTGGATATAATTTAGCAATAACCTTATCTACTGGCAATACAGTAGCTAAGAAGTAATAGATAATAATAATTCCTAACCACATATTAAGATTTAAACTAGTCATATTAGCCAATAATCCCGCCGGTCCAGTCATAAATACAGTTCCAACTAAGACTAATAAAATAATTGAGAATACTCGCATAAATTTGCGTGCTCCCTCTCCTAAGTATTCCCCAACAATTTCAGCAATACTTGCTCCATCATGCCTTACAGAAATCATCCCTGATAAATAGTCGTGAACTGCCCCCGCAAAGATCGATCCAAATACAATCCAAAGAAATGCAGCTGGCCCAAATAATGCTCCAGCTATCGCACCAAAGATAGGACCTAATCCAGCAATATTTAAAAGTTGAATTAAGAATACCCGCGGCCAACTAAGCGGCATATAGTCCACACCATCTTCTTTAGCATGAGCCGGAGTCTCTCTAGTTTCATCCGACCCAAAAATATTATCTACAATCTTTCCATAAACCATATACCCTACTATTAATGCAATTAATGAACCTATAAATGATACCATAAATATTTCCCCTCCTAATTTTAAAAATATTGTGTAATCAAATTATAATAAATTAGGAGGAATAAAGGAATACTTTCGCTTTAAACTACATAAATCGACACCTGAAATACATTATATTAACCTGAGTGAATTAAACTAATTAAAATCTTTACATAATTAAGAATCTTGTATAACTATTATAGCTTCATTATCATTTATAATTTCATTATTCTTTTTAACTCTTTAACTTTCATTCTACTAACCGGTACTTCTAATTCTAATTTATCATTCATAATTAAACGATATTTCCCTTTAAACCAAGGTAAGATTTCCTTTACTCTTTCTAGATTAACTAAGTAACTACGATGTACTCGAAAGAACTTAGGCATCGGCAATCTTTCTTCAAGGTCAGATAAAGTTGCATCAGTCTTATATTCATTATCATAAGTCTTAATATAAATATCTTTATTCTTAGTATAAGCAGCAATAACCTCATCTTGATTTAATAATTTAATTCTTCCTTGTTTCGAATGAACCGGAATCTTAAGGACTGAATTCTTTTTATCTTCAACTGAAGCTAATATTTGACCTAATTTGTCATTAATCCCTTGCTTCTTTTGCTTATCCTTCTTCATTAACACCCGTTCTATTGTCTTATTAAATCTCTCTTCAGTAAAAGGCTTCAAGAGATAGTCGATAGCATTTAGTTCAAACGCCTTAATTGCATACTCATCATAAGCGGTAATGAAGATAATTAAAGGTTGAACCTCCCATTTGAGAATCTCTTCTGCTACTTCTATTCCTGTCTTTCCTGGCATTTGAATATCTAAAAAGAGCAAATCTGGTTCATTACTCTTACAAATATCTAACACCTTACCACCATCACTTACTTCGGCTACTATTTCAATTAAATCAAATTTAGACAATAAAAATTTCAATTCATCTCTAGCCGGTGCTTCATCATCTGCTATAACCGCTGCTAAACTCATGCTTTCCCTCCTTCTATATCTTGTTGAGGAATTGTAACTAATATCTTAGTTTCTATACCTAACTGACTATCTATTTTTAAACCATAATCGTTACCATAAATCTTTTGTAAACGTGAATTGACATTAGTTAAACCGATCCCTGTTCCTTTACCTCTTCCTTCCTTTAAAATTTCTGTCAATTGACCTTCTTCAATCCCCATGCCATTGTCCTTAATAATAATCTCTACCTCATTATTCTTTTCCTTTGCTATTATCTCTACTATTCCAATACCAGACTTAGGAGAGATCCCGTGCCGAACTGCATTCTCAACCAACGGTTGTAATATAAAGCTAGGTAGATGTAAGTTTAATAGTTCATCTTTAACCTTTATCTTCATTTGTAAATCATCACCAAATCTAGCCTTTTCAATCGCTATATAGTTTTTTACATGCTCTAACTCTTCAGCTAAACTGACCATCTTTTTACCTTCTTTTAAAGTCTTTCTAAAGAAATGAGAGAGCTTAATTAATAATCTTCGGGCTTCGGAAGGGTTAGTTCGACAGAAAGAAATGATTGTATTTAAAGCATTAAATAAGAAATGAGGATGAATCTGTGCCTGTAATGCTTTTAACTCAGCCTGAGTAGTTAACTGAGCCGCTTGTTCTAAATGAGCAATCTTGATTTGAGTCGATAATAGATTAGCTACACCAGTAGCTAACTCTATATCCACATCATTAATACTACTTTCATTATCTTTATAAAATTTTAAAGTTCCAATTAACTCTTCATCAAATTTCAAAGGAACTACTACTGCTGATGCCAATTCACAACCTTTAACTGGACAACCAATATCCGTACGCTTATCAATAACAGCTAATTCTCTATCTGCAATAGCCCGCTTAGTAGCCTCAGTTATAATCTTCTCTCCTGGTTGATGATGATCCTCTGCTAAGCCTTTATGGGCCAAAACTTCATTACGATTAGTAATAGAGACTGCTTTTATATCCGTCATACTTAAGATCGTTGCCGCAGCTTTAGCTGCTGAATCATAATTAAGACCCTCTCGCAGATGAGGAAGGGTCCGATTAGCAATCTCTAAGGCTTTCTGTGATTGTAAAGCTCTTACTTTTTCTTCTTCATTTTTGGTAGTTTTCAAAATGTTAATAAAGATAGCAATACCTAAAGCATTATTCAAAATCATAGGTAAAGCGATTACTTTCACTAGTCTTTGAGCGTCTACAAAAGATTCACTTAAAAATAAAACATATATCATTTCAATAACCATAATTAAGATTCCTAATCCAAAAGCAAATTTGGCATTAATCTGCTTAAATGAACGATACTTACGGACTAAACCAGCCGTTAAACCAGACGAAGTAGTCCCCACTGCACAAGCAAAAGCTGTAAAGCCACCTAAAGTATAACGATGCAAACCTCCAATTAAACCAGTAGTTAAACCAACTATTGGACCACCTAATAAGCCAGCTACCACCGCACCAATAGCCCTAATGTTTGCATAAGCACCAAAGATATAAACTCCTAAGTAAGTTCCTAAGGCCGAAAGAAGCCCAAAGAATATAATTAGAAATATCTTAATTCTAGGACTAGACTGTTCATAAACTACCTTCTTAAATATTTCAGTCCGACTTAATAAATAAGCAAATACAGCAATCACTGACATATTCTGTAGTAAAGTAATTAATAGATCAAATATCATTACTATACCTACTTTCTAATCTATACTTAACTAAAAGTTCATCTATAATTTAATTACAAAATTAATTCTAAAATTAGTATATTATTCAATTAAAGTCTTAATCTCACTCATAATCTCTCTACCGACTGCTTTCATTTCCTTCTTATCTAATTTCTTACCATAATATTTATCTAAAGTAAATGGCTCTCCTATCCTTACTTTAACATCTTCACTAAAAGGCTGCTTAGTATTAGATAAACCAATAGGTAATAATGGAACCTCCGCCTTTAAAGCAATCATAACGATTCCTAACTTAGCTCTTTTTAATTTACCTGTCTTACTTCTAGTACCTTCGGGAAAAGCACCTAAAACTTTACCTTCGTTCAATATCTTTAATGCCGAACGAATCGCTCCCCGAGCAGACTTACTTCGATTTACAGGAATCATACCTATATGATTTAAAACCCCACCTATAACAGGAGCCTCAAATAGTTCTTTTTTAGCCATAAAATGTACAGGCCTGTTCAAAGCACTTCCTACAATTGGTGGGTCCCAATTACTAATATGATTAGCAACTACAATTAATGGTCCCTGCTGAGGAATATTCTCCCTACCATCTATCTGCCAACCAGTCCCAAATCTAAAGAAAGTATTAAAAGCAAAATGACCAAACTTATAGGTTAAGTTTCCTTCCTTCATACTAACTCCTCCTAGCATAATCTTAATACTTCTTCAACAACCTCTCGAATCGTTAGCTTTGTCGAATCCAATTCAATGGCATCATCTGCTTTCTTTAAAGGAGCCACTACTCGTTCCCTGTCTAACTTATCTCTTCTTATAATTTCTGACTTTAACTGAAAAAAATCTATCTCTTCACCTTTGAGCTTCAACTCCTCATACCTTCTCTTTGTTCTCTCTTCTACAGACGCGGTCAAAAATATTTTAACATCTGCATTAGGTAAAACAACAGTACCAATATCACGTCCATCCATTACTACACTAGTATCTTTCGCCATCTTTCGTTGCAAATTAACTAACTCTTTTCTAACTGCTGGTACTTTAGCAACTAAAGAAACATGATTACTAACTGCTTGGCTTCTAATCTCTTCACTTACATCTTCATTATCTAATAATATCCGGTCTTGATTATCCACCTTTCGGAAACGAATCTCTGTATTCTTAGCTAAATTCGCTAGTTCTTGTTCAGAACCTATATCAATCTCTAAACGCAGAGCCTTAAGAGTTAAAGCACGATACATAGCACCGGTATCTATATAAATGCTACCTAACTCCTCGGCTACCTGCTTAGCTATAGTACTCTTTCCTGCTCCCGCTGGTCCATCAATTGCAATTACTAAATCTGATTTCATATCTATCAATTCCTTTCACAACTGTTCTCTACCTATATCAAATAACTATTTCGTGAAAGAAAGCATAAATCCTGCTTAAATTGTTAAATTGACTTCCTGCATAATTAGGAAATTTACTTAAATTAAATTTGAGCTATCAAATCACTAAAACTAGGAAAAGAAGTATTAATACATTCCGTATTTTGAATGATTACTTCCTCTTCAGCAATTAAACCGGCGATGGCTAAAGACATTGCTATCCTGTGATCACCGTAGCTTTGGCAACGACACCCGCCTTTAATCGTCTGTGACCCGGGAATGACCATGCCGTCTTCTCGTTCTTCAACTTCAATACCTAACCTTTTCATTTCTGTAACCATAGCTTTAATACGGTCTGTTTCTTTAACTCTTAGTTCTTCAGCATCTTTAATTATCGTTTCGCCTTCAGCTTGAGTGGCAGCTATAGCTAATATTGGAATCTCATCTATTAGCTTAGGAATTACTTCTCCGCCGATAGTTGTTGCCTGTAAATTACTACTCTTAACTTTGATATCTGCTATTGGCTCTTTATTCTCTAATCTTTTATCTAATAATTCATAGTCAGCTTTCATGTCCTGTAACACTTCTAAAATTCCATCTCTCGTTGGATTTAAACCTACATCTTTTAGAACCAGTTCTGAATTTTGATTAATTAATGCGGCTACAATAAAGAAAGCAGCCGAAGATATATCGCTAGGTACTTTAATCCTCTTACCCTGTAAATTAGGCTTCCCTTTTACTTTGACCTTTAACCCTTCAACTTCTATTTCGGCTCCAAAGTATTCTAACATTCTTTCTGTATGGTCTCGGGATTTTTCTGGTTCTATAACTGTTGTCGTTCCATCTGCATATAATCCAGCTAATAGAATGCATGATTTAACTTGTGCACTAGCAATAGGTGAATGATACTCTTGATTAGTAAGTTCTTGTCCTATTACTGTTAATGGAGCCAGATTACCATTATCTCTTCCATAAATCTTAGCTCCCATATCACTTAAAGGCTTGGTTACTCGCGCCATTGGTCGTTGAGATAAAGATTCATCACCTGTAATTACTGAGTAGAAGTTTTGACCTGCTAAAATACCTAGCATTAATCGCATGGAAGTTCCAGAATTACCTACATCTAAAATAGAAGTCGGTTCTTGCAGCCCATCTAAACCTACGCCATGAATAATCATCTTCTCTGAACCTAAGCCTTCAATCTTAACCCCCATACTTTGGAACGCACGGGCAGTATTCAAACAGTCTTCACCAGTTAAAAATCCCTCTATCTCAGTCTCCCCATTAGATAATGCTCCTAACATTACTGACCGATGAGAGATTGATTTGTCACCTGGCACTTTAATATTTCCTTGTAAATTACCTTTAGGTTTAATTTTTAGTTCCATAATACTCACTCCTCAGACTACTTTATCTGTAACTTATATCCTGCTTTAATCAATAAATTTTCTGCTGTTTTTAACTCTTCTTCTGTAGCAACGACTAATCGTAAAGTTCCACCTTGTTCCCTTACTCTTAAAATCTCAATATCAACAATATTAATTCCTGCTTCTCCTAAAAGTGATGTTGCCTCACCGATAGCTTTTGGACGGTCAGGTAGAGTTAATATTATTTCATAATTAGGAGAAATTAATCCTCTTTTCTTTTTAGGAATCTGACGACGCAGATTTCTAATATGATCAAATTTTTTTAATAACTCATTAGTATTTGTAGCAGTTAATAAATCTTCAAATTCAGTTAATCGCTCTTTAAAAACTTTAATCATTATTTGAATTGCCTCTTTATTATGAAGACAGATATCAGTCCACATTTTAGAACTTCCGCTGGCAATTCTAGTTGTATCTCTAAAACCACCAGCTGCTAAAGAAAATACTCGTTCCTCTTCTTTAGCAACCTCGCCAACTGTATCAACTAAAGTACACGCCATAATATGAGGTAAATGGCTAACAGCAGCAACAATTTGGTCATGTTGCTTAGGCGACATAAAGAGTAATTTAGCTCCTATTATCTGTAGCAAGTCCCTTAATAATTCTATCTTTTCTTCTTCTATATCTTCTGAAGGAGTTAAAACATAGACTGCATTTTCAAAAAGATACAAATCAGCTCCTTCAGGGCCACTAATCTCAGATCCAGTCATAGGATGACCTGGAATGTATACCAAGTCATCCCTTAATACTGAATCAATTTCTTTTACTAACTGTCTTTTAGTACTCCCTACATCAGTAATAATCGCCCCAGATTTTAATTGAGGCTGAATCTTTTCAATTAGCTCCGGAATCACTCCTACAGGTGTAGCTAAAAAGACTAAATCTACTTCCTTAAATCCTTGGTTACCATCAAAACTATCAAGATCAAGACTACTAATACCTTGGTCAATGCTACCTATCTCTAGCGCTGTCTTTATATGTTCTTCATGGTTATCATATCCGATTACCTTTTTGACTGGAGTCAAATTCCGTAAAGCAAGCCCCAATGAACTACCTAGCAGTCCTACCCCGATAATCGCTACCTCTTTAATCTCTTGCATTCTCTTTTCAACTCCACTATCCACGTTATAACTTCTTCCCTACTACTTCACCTAGCGGTCTTAACTCATCCATCAACTTAGTAAAGTTAGTAGGAGTTAAAGACTGAGGTCCATCACATAAAGCAGTAGCAGGGTCTGGATGGACTTCTACCATTAAACCATCGGCTCCAGCAGCTAAAGCAGCCTTAGCCATTGGATTAACTAAATTCCACTTGCCAGTACCATGACTAGGATCAACAATAACCGGTAAATGGCTTAATTCTTTAATGACTGGTACAGTTGAGATATCTACTGTATTTCTTGTATGCTCAACAAAAGTTCTAATCCCTCTTTCACAGAGGATAACATTATAGTTTCCTCCAGCCATTATATACTCTGCTGCCATCAACAACTCTTTATAAGTTGCTGTCATTGCTCTCTTTAACAGTACCGGGTTGTCCTGTTTCCCGGCCTCCTTCAATAAAGGATAGTTCTGCATATTACGCGCACCAATCTGTAAGACATCTGCATAATTACTAACCAAGTCTACACTACGAGTATCCATAACTTCAGTCACTATTTTAAGGCCGGTTCTCTCTCTAGCCTCAGCTAACATTTTTAATCCTTCTTCAGCTAATCCTTGAAAACTGTATGGCGAAGTTCGGGGTTTAAAAGCACCTCCTCTTAAAATATGCCCACCTTTATCCTTAACTATCTCTGCTGCCTCAAACAATTGCTCCTTACTTTCAACAGCACAAGGGCCAGCCATAACTGCAAATGAACCTCCACCTATCTTAACACCATCAATATCAACAACTGTTTCTTCTTTAAACTGCTTTCCAGCTAATTTATACGGTTTTGTAATTTCCACAACTTTTTCGATCCCTCGCAAAGATGCTATAGATTGTATTTTTTCTCTTTTATCTTCACCTATTACGCCAATGATTGTCTTAACTTTGCCTCTTGAAAGATGAACTTTTAATCCTAAATCTTCTACTCGATTAACTACATTATTAATTTGTGCTTCAGTAGCATCATTCTCCATTACAATTACCACTTTCATAACCTCCTATAAATTCAACTATTTAAAATTGAATTAATAATTAAGATTTATTTAACACTTTTTCTAAAGTCTCAATAAACCTTTTATTCTGCTCCTCAGTTCCAACTGTTACTCTAATCTTAGTTTCATAGCCAAAAGCTTGAGCATTACGAATAATTACTCCTTCTTTTAGCATATTTTCAAATACTTTACCGGCATCTTCTTCAATGTCGACCAAAATAAAATTAGTCTGTGTAGGCACATAATCTAAACCTAGTCTTTTAAATTCTTGATATAAATATTCTTTACCTGTTTCATTCACTTGCTTACTTTTATTTAAATGCTCTTCATCTTTTAATGCTGCTTCTGCTGCTCTTTGGGCCATTAAGTTAACATTAAACGGATGCCGAACTCGATTCATGTAGCCTATTAACTCTTCATTAGCAATTCCATAACCAATCCTTAACCCTGCTAAAGCATATGCTTTCGAAAATGTTCTTAAAACGATTATATTATTATATTCATCTAAATAATTAAGGCTCTCTGGATATTCTCCTGTATCTACATATTCTTTGTAAGCTTCATCAAAAATAACAACTATATCTTCTGGTACTTTAGTTAAAAATTCCTCTATCTCTGTTCTATCTACAATAGTTCCTGTTGGATTATTAGGATTACAGACAAAGATTAATTTAGTCTTATCTGTAATTGCTTCTAACATTGCTGATAAATCATGAGTATAGTTATCTAATGGAACTGTTACTATCTCGCCACCCATTACATTAGTTACAAACTCATATTGACTAAATGATGGTTCAGCCATAATTACCTCATCATTAGAAGTTAAAAAAGCTTCTGCTACTAAACTTAATAGACCGTCTGAACCATTACCGAAGATTAACTGCTCCTCTTCTACTCCTAACTTATCACTTAAACTCCTTCTAAGAACGTGACAGTTGCCGTCAGGATAGATATGTACTTGTTTAGCAACTTCTTGCATAGTCTTAATTGCTTCTTTAGATGGTCCAACTGGATTTTCATTAGAAGCCATCTTAATTACATCATCTAATCCTAATTCCCTCTTCACCTCTTCAATTGGCTTTCCTGGTACATATGGTTTAATATCTAAGATTTCTTCTCTAATCATTATCCTTCTCCTCCTTAGTTCACTAAATCTGGTCTTAACTTCTCTGCTTCTCTCAAATAGACATGTTCTATCTTTGACATTTCGTGATCAGGATTAATATGTACTAATACTCTAACACATTTGGAAAGAGAACCTGGTACATCAACCTCGGTAGCACACATCAGAGGAATAAATTTCCACCCTAGTCGCCGAGCTGCTTGCGCTGGAAAGACAGCATTTAGATCCTGAGTCATAGTAAAAAATATAGATACTATCTCATCTTCTGCTAATCTATTTTGCTCAATAATTTCTAGTAATAATTCTTGCGTACTAGTTAAAATCTCCTCTTTATTATTCTCCTTTACTGTAGTGGCTCCTCTAATTGCATAAACATTAACACTCATTCTCTAAACCCCTTCCCTTCAAAATATTAACTTTAAGGCACTGCGCGATGACCTAATCCAATTGCTATTTCATTAAGATGTAATAGACCAATTGCAAAGAAGACCGAAACACTAATGTGATCGCCTCTCCTCGCAATACCGATCTTCCCTCCTACATTAAAGCCAATCGCTTTAGGAGTAATCTGTGATAGAGCTTCACGAGCAGCACCTGCAACTGCTCCTTGGTCGGTATGAGTCTCTTTAATCACTGACTCCCGCTTAGCAGCAACTACTGCTCGTTCTATAATCTTCTTTACTGAAGAAGTAAACTCTCCCCCAAAATCTACAGCCGCTACTTTTAAACCTTCCTTAGCATAATCTTTTTTTAATATATCCTCTTCTTTCCTATCAGTTAACGCCATCTTAATTGCTGCTGCCGCCACATCTTTACTTGCTTGATCATCTTTCATTATTTAATTCCTCCCTCTTTGAAATAAAAAAACACTCCCAATAGGAGTGTGTATTAATAAAGATTAATATTATAAATTACTATTAGCATTACAATACCAATGACTAATAGAATTAACTTGGCACTCCTACCTTTTAATATAACCATCCTAGCAAACCAAGTTACCTAAAATATTAAATTTTTTAAATGAAAAATTAGTTAAATACCATATCTACCAACCTACCGTACTACCATAATACCATAAACCTTTCTACTATATTAACATAAAGCTTTAAGTTTTACAACCATATTTTAATATCTTTTTTGAAACTCTACCCGACCTAAACTCTTTAAATTATCCTGAATCCAGATCTGCTCTCCAACTCTAAAGTTCTGAATACCACCAGAAATATCTGTAACCTTAAACCATAGTCCTCTTTGCACACCACGAGTATCTACTATGACTCTATCACCATCTGAAACAAAAATTTGTATTTGATTACCTATAAAATTATCTATTCGCTTCCCATTAACTATAATTCTAATATTATTCTGATTAACTTGGTCTAAATTTAAGACTGTTAACTCAATTAATCCCTTCTTTTCCCCCATTACTTGACTAGATATTCTACTGGCTTCTTTATGTTTAGCAACTCCTTGCTGAGTTTGCTGATATTCTAGATCCAATTTCTCCAGTGGCAAATAGGTTAATACTTTTTCTACTACTGGTAACTCGCTTAGCTTCAAATTAACATTTAGTGGGTCATTTAAAGCAACTTGTACAGTAATTAATAGGATAATTAATGCTATTGTGCCTTTAATTAAAAGACTCTCTATCCTTTCAATTAATCTTATTACAAAATCATAAAACCCCCGGGACATAATATCACCTCATAATAGTCATTTCTATTTATAATATTATGTCCTCAATAACAAAAATATCCCAATTATAATTAATTAATACTATTAATCCCACTTAAATAACCAGTAGAAAAAGCTGCCTGCAAATTAAAACCGCCTGTATAAGCATCAATATCAACCACTTCTCCAGCTAAATAAAGACCAGAAATTAATTTTGATTCCATAGTACTAGAATCAATTTCATCGGTGCTAACCCCACCTTTAGTAACAATTGCTTGTTTTAATCCTTTAGTCCCAATAATAGTCAAAGTCAATCCTTTTAAGATTCTTACTAATTCAGCTCTCTCTTCTTTCGTAATTTGGTTTACAAACTTATCTTCGGGAATAGATGACAGTTCGATTACTATTGGGATTAATTTACTAGGCAAGAGATCACTAAGACTATTCTTGAACTGTTTACGACTATACTGCTCAAAATCTCTTTGTACTCTATCATCTAGTTGTTGCTCTGTTAAAACAGGCTTTAGATCAATCTCTAACTTTAGACTACCTTTACCTAAATTGTTGACTACATTACGACTCAAAGTTAATACTATTGGCCCTGAAACACCAAAATGAGTAAATAAGAGTTCACCAAATTCAGTCCTAATCATCTCATCATTAAAGTATAACGATGCTTCTACATTCTTAAGCGTTAGGCCTTGGGCTTCACTAGCCCATTCTTCTTTAACCTTTAAGGGGACTAAAGAAGGCTTAATTGAAGTAATAGTATGTCCAATTCTTTCTAACATCTGATAACCATCACCAGAAGAACCGGTGCTAGGATAGACAGCGCCCCCAGGTGTTAGAATTACTCTCTTAGCTAAGTAACAATTACCATCTCTATCTTCAACTCCAGTAACCTGCTTCTCTTCAACTAATACTTTAGCAACTGCAGTATTTAACTTAATCTTAACTCCATTCTCCTCTAAATATCTCTTTAAAGCAGCAACTATATCCCGGGCTGAATCAGACTCCGGAAAGACACGACCACCTCGTTCCACTTTCGTTGGTACTCCTAATTCAGCAAAAAAATCACGTAACTGTTGGTTTGTAAATGTATAAAGAGCACTATACAGAAAAGAACCGTTCTTAGGAAAGTTTGCAATAATTTCTTCGATTCCACAGTTATTAGTCAAATTACATCTACCTTTACCAGTGATTAATATCTTCTTACCTAACTGTTCATTCTTCTCTAACAATAAGACTTCAGCGCCTTGGTTAGCAGCAACACCAGCCGCCATCATTCCAGCAGCACCGCCGCCTACTACTATTATGTCTGCCATATTATCTCTCCCTTCCTAATGAAAAAAGCAGCTCACATATTGATATGCAAGCTACTTTAATTTCTTCAACGCATTTTTAGCTGCCTCTTGTTGTGCTTCTTTCTTACTAGAACCAGAACCTTGACCTAACGACTTATCGTTAAATTTAACTTGAATAGTAAATTCTTTACTATGATCAGGACCTTCTTCGTTAATTACATAATATTCTGGTCTTGAATTAGAAGCCTTTTGAATCTTCTCTTGTAAAGCAGTCTTATAATCTTGAATATGTTCCCCGGCTTCTACAGTTTCAATATCTTCTTTCATTAATCTTAGAATAAAACTACGTGCCGTATCTAAGCTACTATCTAAGTAAATACTACCAACTAAAGCCTCAAAAGCATCAGCAAGAATAGAACTTCTATTGCGACCTCCAGTCATTACTTCACCTTTGCCTAATAATAAGTATTTGCCTAAATTCAACTCTTTCGCCTTATCAGCTAAGATCGGAGCACTAACAAGTACTGCTCTCATCTTAGCTAACTCGCCTTCTTGGTAATCTGGATAACGATTAAACATATACTCACTAATGACGATATCAAGTACTGAATCACCTAAAAATTCTAATCGTTCATTATCCTTTAAACCTAAATTTCTATTTTCATTAGCAAATGACTTATGTGTTAAAGATTTACGAAGTAAATCTAAATCATTAAAATGAATACCTATCTTATTCTGTAATTCCGTTAATTTATCTTGATATTTGGAATCAACCATAATTCTCACACCTTAATTACTCTTGATATTTTTTAAAGATCAAAGTTGCATTATGACCTCCAAAACCTAATGAATTCGATAGCGAAGCATTAACTTCCATTTCCCGTTTTTCATTAGGAATATAGTCTAAATCACAATCTTCATCTTCATTTTCATAGTTAATTGTCGGCGGTACTACCCCTTCTTTAATAGCTAATATAGAAGCAATAGCTTCAATACCACCAGCTGCTCCTAACAAGTGTCCAGTCATTGACTTTGTGGAACTGATAACCAATTTATTAGCATGCTCTTCAAAGACTGATTTAATAGCCATTGTCTCTAGCTTATCATTCTGTGGAGTAGAGGTTCCATGAGCATTAATGTAATCAATATCTGTTAGGTTCAAATTAGAATTATCAATAGCCATCTGCATTGAACGTGCTGCACCTTCTCCATTAGGGTCAGGAGCAGTTACATGATAAGCATCACCAGACATACCATAACCAGCTACCTCACCATAAATCTTAGCTCCTCGCTCTAAAGCACTCTCAAGTTTTTCCAAGATTAAAACTCCAGAACCTTCACCCATAACAAACCCATCTCTTTCAGCATCGAAAGGTCTACTAGCCCTTTGTGGGTCATCATTACGAGTAGACATTGCCTTCATAGCACAGAACCCAGCATAAGATAGAGGAGTTACTGATGCTTCTGCTCCCCCAGTAATCATGATATCTGCATCGCCTCGTTGAATAATCTCAAAAGCATCACCAATAGCATTAGTTCCAGATGCACATGCAGAAACTGTTGTTGTATTAGGACCTTTTGCTCCGGTATGAATTGAAACCTGTCCTGAAGCCATATTAGCAATCATCATCGGAATGAAGAAAGGACTAATTCGTCCTGGCCCTCTTTTTACTAACCTTTTAGCTTGAGCTTCAAAAGTCTCCATTCCACCAATTCCACTACCAATCAGTACTCCTATGCGTTCAGAATTACCTTCATCTATCTCTAATTCAGCATCATCAACCGCCATCTTAGCTGCGCCTACAGCAAATTGAGCAAACTTATCCATTCGCTTTGCTTCTTTGCGGTCCATATAATCTTTAGCATCAAAATCTTTAACCTCACCGGCAATCTGCGAGTCATACTCATCAGCATTAAAATGTGTAATCTTATCTATTCCAGACTCACCTGCTATTAAAGAAGACCAATAATTATCCAATCCACTTCCTACAGGTGAAATCACTCCCATTCCGGTTACTACAACTCGATTACTCATCCTTAGCTTCCTCCCTATTCAAATAATTCTTTGCTTCCGTAACTAGATTTTTAATAACCTCTTTAACCGGTAAAATTTCATTAACTCTATGAGCTTCTTCACCGGCAAAGACTAACCCATTAGCCATATCGCCTTCTTTAGCTTTAACAAGTGACTTAACGATACAGAAGTAACGAGAACACTTCTTTAAACATAAATAGTCACAACTATTACCAGTGTCTACCTCATCAGCATCTAATTTATCAGTAAATTCATTACTTAATGCTTGACCTGGTAACCCAACTGGACTCTCAATTAAGATACTATCCTCTTTAGTAGAATTTATATATAAATCTTTAAACTCTTGCACAACCTCACATTCATCAGTCGCTACAAAACGCGACCCCATCTGAACACCATCGGCTCCCATCCTCAAAACTTCTGCAATATCTTCACCATCAATAATTCCACCAGCAGCAATTACAGGAATCTTTACTTTATCTACAATCTTTTTAATCAAAGACTTCATTGGCTTATCAGTACCTAAATGACCACCAGCCTCTTTACCTTCCACAACTATAGCTGAAGCTCCCAATTTCTCTGAAATCTTAGCTAGTCTAACTGAGGATACTATTGGTACTACTGGTACATTATTTTCTTTACCTAGTGTAAATAGATCTCTAGAGAACCCTGCCCCAGCAACTATTAGGTCTATTCCTTCATTGATCGAAGCCTTAACTAAATCTTTAAATTCACTAGCTGCCACCATAATATTAACACCAATAATACCTTCGGTTAATTCTTGTGCTCTTTTGATTTCATTTCTTAGTTCATCAACTGAGATACCAGAGCCTGCTATTAAACCTATACCACCTTCATCTGCTACCGCAGCAACTAAAGGTGCTGTAGATACTTTAACAGCCATTCCACCCTGGACAATAGGAACTTTAGCTACTAAATCTCCTATCCTTAATTCTGGCAAATTCAAAATAATTCCCCCATATATTTAGATAATTTAGCCTCTCCCTAGCCAAGCCCAAACTATTATTTATGAGGAAAGCCTCAAAAGAGGCTTCCCAAAAACACAAATTAATAATTAAGCATTATTTTCAATATACTCAACAGCATCATTTACTGTTGCAATATCTTCAGCATCCTCATCAGGAATTTCAATATCAAACTCTTCTTCAAAAGCCATTACTAGCTCAACAATATCTAAAGAATCAGCTCCTAAATCATCAATGAAAGAAGCATTTTCTGTCACCTCATCAGGATCAACGGCTAACTCTTCAACAACAATCTCTTTAACTGTTTCTAAAACTGACATTATTCCTTCACCTCCCTTCAGTGATAATTGACAGTTACATAACCATTCCTCCATCAACATGAACCACTTGCCCTGTAATATAATTAGCAGCATCTGAAGCTAAGAATGTAACTAAATTAGCTACATCTTCTGGTTCTCCAAATTCAGCTGCTGGTATCGAACTTAGCATCTGTTCCTTTACATCATCTGATAATTCTTCAGTCATCTTTGATTTAATGAATCCAGGAGCAATAGCATTAGCATTAATGCCTCTACTTGCTAACTCTTTAGCAGTCGACTTAGTAAAACCGATTACTCCTGCTTTAGATGCAGAGTAGTTAGCCTGCCCAGCATTACCCATTACTCCTACTACCGAAGAAATGTTAATAATCTTTCCACTACGCTGTTTCATCATCGTTCTTGTTACTGCTTTAGTGCAGTTAAATACTCCTTTTAAGTTGACGTTAAGTACCGCATCCCAATCCGTCTCTTTCATTCTCATTAATAGACCATCTCTAGTGATGCCAGCATTATTAACTAAAATATCTATAGAGCCACATTCATTTTTTACTTTCTTCATCATTGATTTTACTTCATCTAAATTAGAAACATCTGCTTTCATAGCAACTGCTTCACTTCCTAATTCTTTAATTTCACTCACAACTTCTGTAGCACTATCTTTTTCAGCTTCTACTGGATAATTAACTACTATATTTGCTCCTTGTTTAGCTAAACCTAGAGCTATTGCTTTACCAATCCCTCTTGAGCTTCCAGTAACTACCGCTACCTTATCTGTCAGTTGCATATTTTCACCTTCCTTACCTATTATCATAAATATAATTAGAATTTATTCTAAAACCTATAATTTTTGTAATGTCTTTTCTAAAGAAGAAAGATCTTTTACATTTAAAGCTGTTACACTACGATCAATTCGCTTCATAAATTTCTTAAGAGTTCTGCCTGGACCAACTTCAATTACTGTGTCAACTCCATCATCTATCATCTGTCTAATCGTATCTACCCAATATACTGAACCATCTAATTGCTTAATTAAAGTGTCTCTAATCTCTTCTGGCTCTTTAACATAGTCAGCAGTTACATTAGCGATAATTGGAATTTCAGGCTTGTTAAACTCTGCTTTCTCTAATTCAGTTGCTAATTTTTCTCCAGCAGGTTTCATTAAGCTTGAATGAAATGGACCACTAACTCGCAATTGTACTGCCTTTTTAGCACCTTCTTCTTTAGCTAATTCAAGAGTCTTAAGTACAGCATCTTTTGCCCCTGAAATTACAGTCTGTATCGGTGTATTATAATTAGCTAGCTCTACAATTCCAAATTTACTACCTTCTTCAACTACCTCTTCGATTTGTTGACGCTTTAAGCCAATAACTGCTCCCATAGCACCTTTCCCCTCTGGTACTGCTTCTTCCATGAACTTACCTCGTTTATGTACTAATTGAACCGCTGTTTCAAAATCTAATACCCCACCAGCTACTAAAGCTGAATACTCACCTAAACTATGTCCAGCTACTACTGCTGGCTTCACTCCTTTTGCTTTCAATACTTCACAAGCTGCTATGCTCATTGTTAAGATAGCTGGTTGTGTATTTTCAGTCTTCTTTAATTCACTTTTAGGTCCTTTAAAACAGAGTTCAGACACTTCAAATCCTAAGGCTTCATCTGCTTTAGTAAATATCTCTTTTGCTTCGGAATATTCATTACTTAACTCTTCTCCCATTCCTACTTTTTGGGCTCCTTGCCCTGGAAATAAAAAAGCAATCTTCTCTGTCATATTAATCCTCCTAAATCAGAATAATTATTATCTTATATATTAATTAATTGATATTTCTCTTTAAAGACTTCTTCCGCTTCTTCAATAAAACTCTTAATAATTTCTTCTGCAGATTCTTCTTTATTTACCATTCCAGCTACCTGCCCTGCCATAACACTACCTTCTTCTACATCGCCTTCTTCAGCTGCTACTCTCAATCTATCGACACCTAACTCCTCAATCTTCTCTTTATCGGCTCCTTCTCGCTCTAACTTTTCGATTTGACGAGTTAATTTATTCTTTAAATTCCGAACAGGATGACCGGTAGAACGAGCAGTCACAATTGCATCTCTATCTCTAGCATTAATAATAGCCTCTTTATAATTTGGATGTACCGTACATTCTTCAGCACAGACAAATCTAGTTCCAATCTGTACACCTACTGCTCCTAAAGCCAAAGCCGCTGCTAAGCCACGTCCATCTGCAATACCTCCAGCCGCAATAACCGGTAAATCTACCGCATCCGCTATCTGTGGAATTAAAGCCATAGTTGCTAATTCTCCAATATGTCCTCCAGCCTCAGTTCCTTCAGCAATAATCGCTTCAACATCAAATCTAGCCATTCGTTTAGCCAATGCTACCGAGGGTACCACTGGAATAACTTTAGTCCCTACTTCCTTTAATCTCTCTATATACTTACCAGGATTCCCTGCTCCAGTAGTAATCACAGGAACTTCTTCTTCATAAATAACATCTACCACATCATCAACATGAGGTGATAATAACATAACATTAACACCATAAGGCTTATCTGTTAATTCTTTTGCTTTACGAATCTCTTCTTGAACTACTTCACCAGGTGCATTACCAGCACCAATTACACCTAATCCACCAGCGTTAGAAACAGCCGCTGCTAATTCCCCAGTAGCAATCCAAGCCATACCCCCTTGAATAATCGGATATTCAATCCCTAGTTTATCACAAAGTTCAGTTTTAAACATAGTTTTCCCCCTTACGACCATTTTATAACACTTGCTGCCCAAGTCAGACCAGCACCAAATCCGACTAAAACAATATTGTCTCCTTTATTAATTTCACCGGCCTCTATTGCCTCCGCTAAAGCTATTGGAATAGAAGCAGCCGAAGTATTTCCGTATTTATTAAGATTAACGAAGACATCATCAGAATCTAACTTTAGCCTCTTAGCAGCTGCATCTATAATTCTTGTATTTGCTTGGTGCGGAATGAAGAAATCAACATCTTCCCGGTCTAAATCAGCTTCCTTCAATGCTCTTAAAGCTGCTTTTCCCATAATTCTAACCGCAAATTTAAATACTGAGTTACCTTCCATCTCTATATAATGAAGATTATTTTCAACTGTATCTAAACAAGTAGGTTGTCTAGAACCCCCAGCAGGTAGTTGTAGTAATTCACCACCGGAACCATCGGCTCCTAATACATTGGACAAAACTCCACCTGACTCTACCGGCTGTACCACAGCAGCCCCGGCACCATCACCAAATAATACACAAGTATTCCTATCTTCCCAATTAACAATCTTAGATAATGTTTCTGCTCCTACAATTAATACATTATCATAAGCACCAGTTTCAACAAACTGAGTAGCTGCTGATAATGCATAAACAAACCCTGAACACCCAGCACCTAAATCAAAGGCAGCAGCTCCTTCTGCATTCAACTTGTCTTGTAATAAGCAGGCTGTCGCTGGAAATTGCATATCTGGCGTTATTGTTGCAACTATAATTAAATCTAAATCTTCAGCATCTAATCCAGCATCGTCTAAAGCAACTTTTGCCGCTTCATAAGCTAAGTCTGATGTTGCTGTATCATCATCAGCAACTCTACGTTCCTCAATTCCTGTCCTACTCCGAATCCATTCATCACTAGTATCTACTATCTTCTCTAAATCGTGATTAGTCAAGACTTTCTCCGGAACATAAGAGCCAACACCCGTAATTCCCGCATTTCTTAATTCTTTACCCATCTGCTCTATCATTCCTTTCGTTTAATGTTTTCTTTTATTCGCTGCACAACTTGCTTCTCTATTGCTTCTTGAGCTACATTAATTGCATTCTTGATTGCTTTACCTTTTGAACTCCCATGACTGATAATAACTACCCCATTAACTCCTAATAAAGGAGCTCCACCATATTCAGCATAATCCATCTTCTTTTTCAAATTTTTTAAACCAGACTTCATTAAAAAAGCTCCTGCCTTAGCAATTACACTTTCTTCTAATTCAGACTTTAACATTGTAAATAAAGCATTACCTAAACCTTCTGCTGTCTTCAAAACTATATTGCCTATGAACCCATCACAAACAATCAGATCACAATCACCAGAAAATATATCTCTTCCCTCTACATTTCCAATAAAATTAATATCTAATTCTTTAAGTAATTGGTGTGCTTCTTTAGTTAAGTCATTTCCTTTTTTCTCTTCTTCTCCTACACTTAACAGTCCAACTTTTGGTTCTTTTTTATGTAATATCTGTTCAGCATAAATACTACCCATTAAAGCATATTGAGCTAAATTTATTGGTTTGCTATCTACATTAGCTCCTACATCTAAAACTAAAGTTTCTCCCTCTAAAGCAGGCATAACTGTAGCAATGGCTGGTCTTTTTACTCCTTTAACTCTACCTATCTTCAGTAATCCTGCTGCCATCATTGCACCTGTACTTCCTGCTGAAACTAACGCATCTGCTTTACCTCTCCTAACTAAATTAGCTCCTACTACAATTGAAGAATCTTTCTTTTTTCGAACAGCACGTGCTGGTTCTTCTTCCATTTCGATTATATCCGGTGCTTCTACTACCTCTAATTTATCATTATTATAATCATAATTGGCTAACTCATTCTTAATAATTTCCGTTGGTCCAACTAAAATTATTCTTCCTTTAACTTCTGGTATCGCCTCAATTACACCTTTTATAATTTCAGTTGGAGCATGGTCTCCCCCCATAACATCAACCGCAATTTGCAATTTAGTGCCCCTCCTTGCTTAACTTTTCACCAGAAAAAACAAGAAATTTTCCACTAAAGACTTCCTCTTGATTTACTCTAGTCTTAACTTTAACTCGAAACTTATCTCCTCTTATATTATTAACAGTTGCCTCGGCAATTAATCTCTCTCCTACATAAACTGGTCGTTTAAATTTAGTCTTAGCTGAACCAGTTAAAGCGGCGTCAATATCAAGTATAGCTACTGCTAATGAATTAGCTTGAGCAAAGATATGATGCCCTCTAACAATTTTAGTCTTCTCTAAAACCATATCTTCATTCGTTTCTAATATAGATATTCCTGAATTATTTAACTCTATATCGACTAATTTACCAATAATCTCACAACCACTAATAGATTTAACTTTGGAATATGCTTGTTTAGCCAAATTCTTAGTTCGCTTTCTAACTTCAGGAATATTAAGCTCTAATCTATCTAAACGAATAGTTTGAATGCTAACATCAAATATTTCTGCTAGTTCTCGGTCAATTAGAAAGGGATTCTCTCTTATTTTCTTTTGTAAAACTTTCTGTCTTTCTTTTTTAGACAAATTTTTAACCATATTACCACCTAACTCTATGACCTAGTATTAAGACCTAGTACTAACTTAACCATCATTGATTATTATATATTAAAGAAATTAAAGATTCAAGCAAAAATAAGAAAAAGTTCAGAAGGATATATCCCCTGAACTTTTATCTCAATCTATTTACTTAACAGCTTTACCTTTATAGTGTCCACATTCCTTACATACTCTATGCGATAATTTAGCTTCACCACATTGTGGGCATTCTACTAAATTAGGTGCATTCAACTTCCAGTGTGTTCTTCTCTTTCGCTTTCTAGTCTTTGAAGTACGTCGCTTAGGTACTGCCATTCCTAACACCTCCTTATAGATTCGCTTGCAGTCATAATATATATAAATAGATTAATCATTATCTAATAATTCTTCTAATTTAGCTAATCTCGGATCTACCGTATGCATAAAGCAATCACAGTCTTCAAAATTTAAATTTATACCACAGCTTGGACACAAACCAGCACATTCATCATCACAGACCGGTTTCATCGGAACTGCTAACATTATACTATCGATTACTTCATCTTCAATATCAATAGTAGTCAGTTGCCCAACTTCAACCCTGTCCTTTGATACTTCCTCTTCAACTTTAGCTTCCACCGCCATTTCAAATGGCTTTAAGCAACGACTACATTTGACCGCTAAGTACAGATCAATAGTACCAGTAACCAAGAATGATTCATCAGTATTAATCACCTGAAGATCCATCTCTACCGGATTCTCTATCTCAATATCCCGTCCTTTTAATTGAACATCAACATCTTCTTTTGTCAAATGCACTTCTTTAAAAGCGCCAATATCTCCTCTAATATCACTAATATCAATTTTCATTATAACTCACCTCATGTTTACCACTGTTAATTATAATACAGAGATTATTATCTTGTCAAGGTTTAAAAAAAATTTTTGCAATAAGCTTCTTAATTAGTTTATCTAATATTAGGTATATTTATTATTAAAAATAGCTTCTAGCACACATAAACTTGAGCTAGAAGCCATAATTTTTACTTAAATTTAAACTTAAATTATTTATTCTTCTTCTACTAGTCGTTTAGTATCGCGAGCAATCATTAATTCCTCGTTAGTCGGCACTACCATGGCTATAGTATCTGAGTCGTCAGTTGTAATTATCTGTTCTTCTCCTCGAATATCATTCTTCTCTTTATCTAACTTAACACCTAAATAATTCAATCCTTCCAAAATATCTTCCCTAATTTCAATTCCATTTTCACCTATCCCAGCAGTAAAGACAATAACATCTACCCCACCTAAGACAGCAGAATAAGAACCAATATACTTCTTCACCCGCTGGCAGAAAAGATCAATAGCTAGTTGAGCCCGTTCGTTACCTTCTTTAGCTGCTTCCTCTAAATCTCTAAAGTCATTACTAATTCCAGACACTCCCGCTACGCCGCTCTCTTTATTCATTAGATTATCTACTTCATTAATATCTAAATCTTTTTTATCCATCACAAATGGAATTATTGCCGGGTCAATATCCCCGCAACGAGTTCCCATTACCAAACCCTCTAACGGTGTTAAACCCATACTAGTATCAATTACTTTGCCACCATCAACAGCAGCCATACTAGCACCATTCCCTAAATGACAAGTAATTATCTTCAGTTCTTCAATCGGTTTATTAAGTATTTCTGCTACCCTTTGAGAAACGTATTTATGAGAAGTACCATGGAAACCATAACGACGAATTCCATGCTCTTTATACAATTCATGAGGTAAAGCATATATATAAGATTTAGCCGGCATCGTCTGGTGAAATGCCGTATCAAAGACAGCTACATCTGGTGTTTCAGGCATCATCTCTTGGCTAACTTCAATTCCTAATAAGTTAGGTGGATTATGTAACGGAGCCAAATCTTTAACTGCATCAATAGCATTATAAACCTCATCATCAATTAAAACTGAATCAGCAAACTTCTCACCACCATGTACAACTCGGTGTCCGACAGCATTAATTTCATCCATACTTTCAATTACACCATGCTTATCATCTAAAAGAGCATCAATCACCATCTTAATAGCTACACTATGGTCAGCAATCTTATTTTCAATCTTAACCTCTTCACCGCTAGTAGGTTCATGCTCTAGAAAAGCACCATCAATACCGATTCTCTCTACTAAACCTTTAGCTAACACAGATTCATCTTCCATATTAATTAGTTGATACTTTAATGAAGAACTTCCACAATTAAGTACTAAAACTCTCATAAATTAATATCCTCCCTCTAGGTTATCTCTTAGTAATTTAATTTTAGTTATCTTTAAAGACAGCTTGTACAGCTGTAATTGCCGCTACTGTTACTATATCATCTACACTACATCCTCGTGATAAATCATTAGCAGGTAAAGCAGTCCCTTGAATTAATGGACCAAAGGCATCAGCTTTAGCTAATCTCTGCACTAGCTTATAAGCAATATTTCCTCCATTTAAATCAGGAAAGATTAGAACGTTAGCTTTACCAGCCACATCACTATCTGGTGCCTTCTTAGCTCCAATCTCCGGCACTAAAGCAGCATCAGCTTGCATCTCTCCATCAACTTGTAATTCTGGTGCTTTTTCTTTACAAATTTCAGCTGCTTTTTTCATCTTATCTACCAATGGATGTTCAGCACTTCCTTTAGTAGAAAAAGATAACATAGCAACTACTGGCTCTTCCCCCGTTAATGCTTCAAAAGTTTCCGCTGAGGAAATAGCTAATTCTGCTAATTCTTCTGGAGACCCCTCGGGAAAGACACCACTATCAGCAAATAACATCTTACCATTAACACCATATTCACAATCTGGCACAATCATTAAGAAAGAACCAGAAACTATAGAAACATCATCGGCTGTACCAATTATTCTGATTACTGGACGCAAGACATTAGCCGTAGTATTTAATGCACCTGCTACCATCCCGTCCGCTATCCCTTTCTTAACTAGCATAGCTCCAAAATAGAGTGAATCTGTCATTTGTTTTTTTGCTTCTTCCTTCGAAATCCCCTTATGCTTCCTTAATTCATAATAGGATTGACCAAATTCATCTAATTTTTCAGCTGTTTCTGGATTAATTATCTCTGCTCCAGAAATATCTACTCCTTCTTGTTTAGCTATACCATTTAATTCATCCTCATCACCTAATAAAATAACTTCAGCCAATCCCTCTTTTAAAATTTCAGGAGTAGCTTTAATCATTCTTGGTTCTATTCCCTCTGGTAACACAATAGTCTTACCTGCTGCTTTAGCTTTTTCTTTAATTTCTGCTACAAATCCCATTAATATATCCTCCTTCTTCCTATATTGAATAATTATTTAAATTATGATGATTTGTACTACCTTAATACAATACTACACTATATATATAGTTTCCTTGTTTTATGCTAATTTATGTCTAAAGATTCTATTTTCTGAATTTAATAATTATTAGTAAAATATATATGATTCTTTTATAAGTGCTAAACTAAATTTTAATAAATTAGCTAAAGATGGCTACTGAATCAGCAGCCATCTTTTAGATAAGTTTTTTAATTTTTAAAATCTAATCCTTATTCTATCTTCATCTAAAGTTACTCCATCTGATGCAAATTCTAACATATAAGTTCCTTCTTCAGGTAATTGTTCTTTTGGTACTTCAATCAAATGGTAACCTCTTCTTTTTCGTTCTACTTCTGCCCTAATAACCATATCATCAGCAAGACTCAATTCATCAATATCATATTCAATACCACCAATAACTATATTGTCATTAAAGTCAATACCTCTCGGTACTGGAATATCAAATGAGTCTAATCTTCTTCTTAATTGTCTTCTGCTGACAGCTCCAAAGAGCCTATCTTCAACTGAGCCTGTAAAGTTAATAGTATTATCTTGCGCTATAGTTTCAAAATCTAAGTCTCCTTCTCCTGGTTCTGGACAAGGGATAATCAATATCCTTCCTGGGAAGATTAAATCAGGATTTCTAATACTATTATAGAAGACTAATTCATTAACAGTTGTATTAAACCTTTGCGCTAATTCAAATAATGTATCCCCTTCTTCTACTGTATACCTGAAGAAGCAATCAGGTGGTGATGGAAGCAGAATAGGCAAATTAATTATCATTCCTGCTTCGATTTCATCAGGGTCTTCAATATCCGGATTAACTCGTAATAGATTAGCTACAGTGGTGCCATACTTTTGTGCAATCAAGAATAAAGTTTCTCCTGGTTGCACAACATGCTGTGCTAAATTAACAGTTGGCGGTGGTGGTACTGGTTCTAATTCATCAATTAATTCATTTAACATGTCAATTTGATTTCCTTGACATCTAATTAATTGATCAACTATTTCATTTAAATCCCTATCTGTTACTTGACTGTCTAACCGTCTATATAAGGAAAGTAATTCCCTTTCTCTACTTAAAATTTCACGTGCTGTTTCTAAACCTGGCATTTTTCAACCTCCTTTTATTCATCTGTAGTACATATATATGTAATAATCGTATCTTTGTGTATGTAAATTATTTAAAATACTAAGGAGGTTATCAATTAAAATTTATTAGTATTATGATGATTTAAATACCTAATAACAACTTTCCAGCCATGATTAATACTGCAATTGTAAGTATAACACGAATCCATTTATCTCCTTTATTAACTGCAAAATTACTACCTAAATAGGCACCTAAGCTATTTCCTACAGCCAAAACTAAACCTAACATCCAATCAATTTTGCCATTACTAATAAATACTGCTAATGAAGATATCGTATATACTGCAATAACAAAGACTTTAATACTATTAATTCTTACTAAAGAAAGTCCTGTAATTAAAGATAATGTAACAATAAATAAGAAACCTACTCCTGCTTGAATGAATCCACCATAAATTCCTACAAAAAAGAAAGCAACCATTGCACCTAACTGTCGTCTAGAGCTTAACTTTTCTATAGTAGACTCTAATCTCTTCTTCGGATTATAAAGGATAAGAGCTAATACTACAATCATTACTATCCCTAAAATTTTATTAAAGAGTTCTTCTGGCAAGTTAACAGCAATACTTGAACCAATGATCGCACCTGCAAATGCTGGAATACTCAACTTTAAGCTAAATTTGAAATCAGAATATCCTTTTCGTTTAAAGTTGGTAACTGCTACAATATTCTGCACTAAGATTGCAATTCGATTAGTTCCATTCGCAACTGCAGAAGGTAATCCTAAAAAAATTAAAGCCGGAATTGCAATTAAAGAACCTCCACCAGCTAAAGTATTTAAAAACCCCGCTGCAGTTCCTGCTAACAAAATTAGAATTAATTTAAACGCTGACATCTTTTTTCCACTCCTATTTCATTTAGATTTTGAATAATGTTATTCAATTGAATTTGAAAGTTTATTCTGCATCTATATATTTTATATGCGAAAGAGATAGCTCCTAAATATAGGAACTATCTCCTGATCAAATATCTTCATTAAAAACTACTCTCTTTACAACCTTACTTGCCAAATCTATCAGCTAACTCATTATAAATCTGATTTAAATTAATCTGATGATAATTAAGCAAGACCAGCAAATGATATAATAGGTCTGAAACCTCATAAATAATCTCATCATCTTCATCATTCTTAGAAGCAATAATCACTTCTGCTGCTTCTTCACCTATCTTCTTAAGAATCTTGTCCAATCCTTCATCGAATAAATAACAAGTATAAGAACCTTCTACTGGATTCTTCTTACGATCTAGTACTACTTGATAAATTTCTTGTAAGATTAGAGGTAACTGTCCTTGTGGTACCAATTGATTCTTATTCTGTGCTTCGCCAGTTGAAGTTTCATCTGTCTTCTCTTCATAAACTTCTCCTGGGTCAAATACTTTCTCACCCTCTTCCTCAAACTCTAAATCAGAATTTAAGTGTTGATAGAAACAAGAATAATAACCAGTATGACAAGCACCACCAGTCTGCTTTACTTTAACCAATAAAGTATCGCCATCACAATCGATAGAGATATCTTCTACTTGCTGTAAATGTCCAGAAGATTCTCCTTTTCTCCATAATTTCTGTCGGCTACGACTCCAAAACCAAGTATAACCGGTTTCAATAGTTCTCTTGACAGCCTCTTCATTCATATAGGCCATCATCAATACTTTATCACTTTCGACATCCTGAATAATTGCTGGGATTAATCCCTTATCATTAAAATTTAAACTTGTTAAGTAACTCATATCCTAACTACTACCCCCTCTTTTTGTAGATATTCTTTAACTTCTTGAATTGAATATTCATCAAAGTGAAAGATTGAAGCTGCTAATGCAGCATCCGCTTCTCCATCTACAAAAGCATCTAGGATATCATCAGGGCTACCTGCCCCTCCAGATGCTATTACTGGAATATCTACACTACTTGAAATAGCACAATTTAACTCGTTATCATATCCATCTTTAGTCCCATCTCCATCCATGCTAGTCAACAAAATCTCACCGGCTCCCAAATCTTCAGCTTTTTTAGCCCACTCTACAGCATCTAAACCAGTAGCCTTGCGTCCACCATGGATGTATACTTCCCATTCTGGATTATCATCTGCACTATCTTCTTTTCTTTTGGCATCAATTGCTACGACAATACATTGACTACCAAATCTTTTTGCTCCTTGGGCAATTAAATCCGGATTCTTAACAGCTGCCGAATTAATTGACGTCTTGTCGGCACCTGCTTTTAAAAGTTCACGCATATCATCTACCGTTCGAATTCCTCCTCCAATAGTAAAAGGAATAAAGACCTTCTCAGAGGTTCGCTTAACCACATCAACCATTGTCTCCCGTTTCTCTGATGAAGCAGTAATATCTAAAAACACTAATTCGTCGGCACCTGCTTGATCATAAAAAGCAGCCAATTCTACCGGGTCACCAGCGTCCCTAATATCAACAAAATTAATCCCCTTCACCACTCTACCCTTATCGACATCGAGACAAGGAATTATTCGTTTAGCTAACATATTTTACACCTCACTTGCTACTAACTTCGATTGCATCTTCTAAATCTAAATTACCACTATATAATGCTTTACCTGTAATTACACCTTTAACGCCAAACTCTTCTATCTTTTGCAATGCTTCAATATCAGCTAACTTAGATACTCCTCCAGAAGCGATTACTTTTAATTCTGTCTCTTGTGCTAACTCCTGAGTGCTCTCTATATTAGGACCACTAAGAGTACCGTCTTTACTAATATCGGTAAATACTACCCACTCTACTCCTCTTTCCTTCATCGCATTACCTAGTTCAACAGCAGTAGTATCCGAAGTTTCTAACCAGCCTTCAGTAGCTACATAACCATCCTTAGCATCAATACCTACTACTATTGCCTTCGAGCCAAATTCTTCGATCGCATCTACCACTAATTCTGGATTCTCTATAGCTGCAGTACCAATAATCACACGTTCTACACCAATCTCTAAGTATTGCTTAATCGTCTCTAAGTCTCTAATTCCCCCGCCAACCTGTACCGGCAAATCAACTTCATCGGTAATTTCAGAAATCAAGCCTAAATTCTGTGGTTTCCCATCTAAAGCGCCATCTAGATCAACAATATGTAGTCTTGTCGCTCCTTTATCAGCCCATAATTTAGCCATCTCTAATGGCTCACCATAAACTGTCTCCTGCTCAAAATCTCCTTTATATAACCTTACACATTTCCCATTACGAATATCTATTGCTGGAATAACCTCCACTATATCAACTCCCCAAAATTACGTAAAATCTGCAATCCTTTCTGACTACTCTTCTCTGGATGATATTGAACAGCATAAATATTATCTTTTTGTATACTCGATACAAACTCAATACCATAATCAGTTGTAGTAGCTACCACTTCCTCATCATCAGGAAGAACATAATAAGAATGAACGAAGTATTGGAAAGTTCCTGACTCCAATCCTTTAAATATCTCCGTCTCTTTCTTTATCTCTAATTGATTCCAACCCATATGCGGTATCTTCTTATCCAAATCGCTAGGAAACTTAACTACATTTCCCGAAATAATATCTAAACCCTCTTGAGTTCCCCACTCCTCACTAGTAGAGAAGAGCAAATGAAGTCCAAGGCAGATACCTAAGAATGGCGTTCCTTTGTTTACTACTTTCTTAATCACAGGAATCAACCCAGTAGAATCCAAATTATCCATAGCATCACCAAAAGCACCTACACCTGGTAAAACAACCCCATCTGCCTCTAATATTTCATCAGCATCAGAAGTGATTTGAGCTTCAACTCCTACTTTTTCAAATCCTTTCTGCACACTACGCAGATTACCCATGCCATAATCTATAATCGCAATCACAATCTCACCTCGCTATCGCCTATTAAAGTTTCCCTTTCGTTGACATCACTCCGTCAATACGGTCATCCTTCTCTACTGCTTGCCTTAGTGTTCTCCCTAATGCTTTAAAAGCTGCTTCAATGATATGATGAGTATTCTCTCCCGCTAATTGACGTAAGTGAAGAGTAATACCTCCATTATAACTAACAGCTCGCATAAATTCCCTTACTAATTCTGTATCGAAGTCTCCTACTCGCTCTTTAGTTAATTCTAGTCCATATGCTAAGTATGCTCTACCACTTAGATCTAGTGAAACTGAAATTAAAGCTTCATCCATAGGAACATATTCTGTACTATAACGCTTAATTCCTGCTTTATCTCCTACTGCTTCATTAATAGCTTTCCCTAAACAGATTCCGATATCCTCGACTGTATGGTGAGCATCAATTTCTAAGTCACCACTAGCTTCTAATTCTAAATTAAATAGTCCATGCTTAGTAAATAAGTCTAACATATGGTTTAAGAAAGGAACGCCAGTATTGATTTGGCTTCTCCCTTCCCCATCTAAGTCCAAATTTAATTTAATATCCGTTTCAGATGTTTGGCGTTTGATCTCTGCACTTCTCATTCTATCCTTCCTTTCTCAACTTCTACTCTTCAAATCTAACTCGGACTGAGTTAGCATGAGCATCTAAACCTTCTACTTCAGCCAACTTAATAGCTTTATCTTTTACTTTAGCTAAGCCTTCTTTCGAATAAGAAATAATACTGGACTTTTTAACAAAGTCATCTATATTTAATGGCGAATAAAATCTAGCTGAACCTCCTGTTGGCAAGACATGATTAGGACCAGCAATATAATCTCCTATTGGCTCTGCAGTATAATGTCCTAAGAAGATAGCACCGGCATTCTTAATCTTGCCTAACGCCTCGAATGGTTTGTCTACTGCTACTTCTAAGTGTTCAGCAGCAAAGCGATTAGTAATTTCGATTGATTCTTCTAAATTTTTAGTTAAGATAATAGCACCGTAATCTTCAATCGCTTGTCCCGCAATCTCCTTTCTAGATAATTCAGCTAACTGCTCTTCTAATTCTACCTTAACTTCATTAGCTAATTCCTTAGAATCGGTCACTAAGATTGACGATGCCATTGGATCATGTTCAGCCTGTGATAAGAGATCAGCAGCTACATGACGTGGAACTGCGGTTTTATCAGCTAAAACTAATACTTCACTAGGTCCAGCTAACATATCAATATCTACATAACCATAAGCTAACTTTTTAGCCAGAGTAACATAAATGTTGCCAGGTCCTACTATCTTATCTACCTTAGGAATAGTCTTCGTCCCAAAAGCCAAGGCTCCTACTGCTTGCGCTCCACCTACTTTGTAGATCTTATCTACTCCTACCTTATCTGCTGCTACTAAAGTATAAGGGTTCATCTCTCCTGTCTCACTTGGTGGCGAAACCATCACTACTTCCTCAACTCCTGCTACTTTAGCTGGAACCCCATTCATTAATACCGAAGATGGATAAGCCGCTGTACCACCAGGTACATATAGTCCTACCTTCTCTAATGGTCGAAAGACTTGACCTAAAATGACTCCATCTTCGTCAGTCTTCATCCACCCTTCCCTCGTCTGACGTTCATGAAAATCTTTTATATTATTAATTGCCGTTTCTAAAGCAGCTAGGAATTCATCATCTACTTTCGTATACGCTTCTTTAATCTCTGCTTCTGAAACTAACTGTTCTTTAGCACTGAATTCTGCTTGGTCAAACCTAGCTGTATAATCTAAAACGGCTTCATCTCCATTTTGTTGGATATTATCTAAAATATCTTGCACTGCTTCTAACTTTTCTGGTTCATCAAACGAAGAACGATTTAATACCTTCTCTAACTCCTTTTCTACCCCTTTTGCATTAGCTTTAATTAATCTAATCATCTCTTTCTCCCAAACCCCTTTCTATTCCTTTAATAATCTCCTGTACTTCATTAAATCGCGTCTTATAGCTAACCTTATTAACTATTAACCTTGCTGAAGATTTAGCAATTTCAGCAATCTCAATTAGATTATTTTCCCGCAAAGTAGTTCCAGTAGAAGTAATATCTACAATCATTTCTGCCAAATCGACGGCTGGCGCTAATTCAATAGAACCATTTAGCTTAATGGTTTCTACTTGAATTCCATGTTGATTAAAGAACTTCTCTGCTGTCTTAGGATACTTACTAGCTACTCTTCCCTTAGCTGGTAGCTCTTCTAAAGTAGTGATTCCTCTTTCCTTAGGTACTGCTACCACTAAACGACAAGCACCTAATCCTAAATCGACTACTTCACAAACATTCTTGCCTGCTTCTAATAAGACATCTTTTCCAGCAACTCCGATATCGGCTGCTCCATACTCTACATATGTAGGTACATCTACTGCTTTAGATAATATAAACTTAAATTTACCATCTTTACTATTTAATATTAACTTTCTCGAATCATCACTTAACTCCTCTTTAACTACCCCAGCTTTTCGCAAAATATTAACAACTGGGTCAAAGAGCCTTCCTTTCGGTAAAGCAATCTTTAATGGAACCATCTATAAAACCTCCTAGCTGATTTTAATAACTTCTATACCTAATATCTCTTCAACAGAGTATTGATAATTATCTACTTTATCTTCTGAACCTAAGTAAAGAACTTGATTAAAGTTCTTTTCTCTTGCATACTTGATACTCTCATCTATACTACATTCTTCTACCTCTAAAACTACTGCTTTTTCATTTGCTCTTAGTTTTGTAGCAAGATTAATTGTTTCTTCTTTTTTGTTCTCTTCATAACAGAGAAATATTCTTTCTTCTTGAATTGGCAGCTGAATATTTTGATTCTCTAATGAGAGTAATAACCTATCTATTCCTACTGCAAAACCAGTAGCTGGACTCTCAGTTCCAAACTGTTCAAGTAAGTTATCATAACGTCCTCCGCCACAGATAGTAAACCCTAAATCTTGTGTATATCCTTCAAAAACCATTCCAGTATAATAATCAAGACCTCGATTTATACTAAGGTCTAGATGAATATATTCTGCCACTCCTGTATTTTCCAAGTTTTGGTATATATCATCTAGATTATCTAAAGCCGCTTCAGATTTCTGATTATTAATGAACTTTCTAGCTTTATTTAAAATCTCTTTTCCACCTCTTAACTCAGGTAATACAAGTATACTCTCTTTCTGAACCTCTGTTAAATCTGCATTAGCTATTAATTCTTTTAATGCTACAAAATCCTTATTTGCTAATACCTTTCGTAACTTCCCCTTTGCTTCACTATCTAATTCGAGTTCTTCCATGAGACCTATAAAGTAATCTATTTGTCCAATATCAATATAAAAATTCTCTAAACCTACACTCTTTAAAATTTGCACAGCAATCGCTATAATTTCAGCATCAGCTAAAGAATCTTTAGCTCCAATTAACTCAATACCTGCTTGATAGAATTCTCTCTGTCTTCCAGCCTGAGTTGCTTCATACCTAAAGACATTAGCTTGGTAAGATAGCCGTAATGGTCTTGGTACTTCTTTCATTCGATTTGCTACTAATCTAGCAATCGGTGCTGTCATTTCTGGTCTCAAGGCTAGTATATGACCATCACGATCAAAGAATTTATACATCTTTTCTTGCAATTTAGCTCCAGTGCCAACTGATAGAGCGGCAAAAAACTCAAAAGTTGGCGTTACAACCTCATCATAACCCCAATTAGTAAAAATAGAGTTAATCTTATTCTCTAAATATCGCTTCTTCTTAGCATCTAGAGGTAAATAATCTTTAGTTCCATTAGGTGTCTGCATTTTAGTAAAACTTAATTCTTTTTCCATTTTGTTCACCTCTTTATTAGTTTAACACATTAAAGTAATGATATACTAAAATATAACATACTCTATTCTTAATGTCAACTACTTTAGCAAATTTAATTATAAAATTAAATAAAAGACCTCTAACATTTAATAATTAAATGTTAGAGGTCTTAATTTCTTACTTAGCAAACGTATGGTTTGCTATCTTAACTGTGGTTTCCCTAGTAGATAACCACCATAATGTCTTAGCTTTCTTAGGGTTATAAAAATATATTGCCCCTTTAGATGGGTCTCTACCATTTAAAGCTTCTTTAGCTGCTTTATATGCAGTCTTGTTCGGCTTTAAATTAATCTGACCATTCTTTACTGAAGTAAATTGTCCTTTTTGATAGACAACACCACGGATAGTATTAGGAAATCCGGAGTTTTCTACACGATTTAAAACTACAGCTCCTACTGCAACTTGTCCTTCATATGGTTCTCCTCTTGCTTCAGCATGAATAACTTTAGCTAGCATCCTTAATTCACTATCTGCAATTTCTCCTGTCTCAACTTGTCCTCTTTCAACGCTTTCTTTTCCATCAGCATATTTAGTTATTAAAGTAAGTAATAAGAATAGTGCTACTCCTTTATAAGCATCCTTATTAGTAAGCTCTGCAGCATAAGCAGTTGAATTATTGGCAACTGGCAATATCACAGATAAATACGGAAATATTAAAGTAAATACTAAAGTGAATATTAAGACTTTTATATTAAATAATTGCTGTAGTTTATTCATAGATAATTACTCCTTTTTCCGAATTAAGATTTTATACTAATTCGTCTTCTGTAAAGAATAAGTTGATCTCTCTTTCTGCACTTTCTTGTGAATCAGAACCATGTACAACATTCTCATCAATAATTAATGCATAATCTCCTCTAATAGTACCTGGCTTTGCTTCAAATGGATCAGTAGCTCCCATCATATTTCTAACAGTCTTAATTGCTTGTGCTCCTTCTACTACCATAGCTACTACTGGTCCAGAAGTAATAAATTCTTTTAAATCTGGAAAGAAAGGTTTATCAACATGTTCAGCGTAATGTTCTTTAGCTAATTCATCAGAAATCTGTAACATCTTCATAGCTTTAATATTTAAACCTCTCTCTTCAACTCTACTAACCACCTTTCCAACTAAATTTCTTTTTACTCCATCTGGTTTAATCATAAAAAACGTCTGTTCCACACTTATTCCCTCCTATAGATTTTTATATTGTATCTAAAGATTAAAAACTTTTAAACTAAATAACTTAATTCAATTACACAAAAGCATTAGTTAATTATTGACTACTAATTAATAAGGCTGCTACTCCAATTAGAGCAAATTTCCAATTCTTCACTTTATTTTGTAATCCAGAATTTTCGGCTTTAGTATCTGCTAATTTTTCTTCTAATGCTGTTACTCTATTGCTTAAATTTTGATTCTGTCTTTCTATTCTATTTAATCTAGCGTTGAGATTATTTTCAATCTCTACCCTAATATCTTCTATTATTTTATCAACTTCTTTTCTAACTTCCATTAATTCTCCTTTGGTACTAACTAAATCTTCCTTAATAATCTTATTCTTTTCTTCCAACTTTTTAATCCTTTTATTAAAAATATCTGTTTGTTGATTTAATTCTACTAACTCAGTCCTAAATTCAGTAGACAGTTTACGTAAAGTTTTAATATCACTTTTAGAAGCGTTAACCTTTTCTTGGTCAATAGCCACTAAAATCTTAGCTACAACTTCAGCTAATTGATACCTATTAACTTTCTTTTCACCTTTAAACGTATTATCCTCATATAAAGACATTAATCCATTATCTACTAATTTTTTGACATCTTGATATGCCCAATGACTCTTAGGGACATCTTTAATCTTTTCTACTGCTAAGGCTGGAAGAGTAAAAGTTAAAATCATGCTTATAACAATTAATGTACTAATTAACCTCTTCATTCTTATTTCATCTCCTTCTTTATTAATCATATTCTTCTCCACCTTTAATTACCAAGTCTAAACCTTGACTATTATAATCAACTTCATTACCCGCTTCATTCTTTACCGATAACTCATTTAATTTAAAGTTAGCTGCTCCGGCCTTCTTCACTTTAAAATACATTACAGCAATAGTATCAGAAGTATTTCGTTCCTTATCTAAGTTACCAGCTAAAGTAATCAATCCTTTTTGGTTATCTATTGATGGCTGTTGCCAATTTAATAATCTATTTCCTTCAACAAATAATGTTCCTCTTGAAACATAAACAGCTTCTAAATTATCTGTGTCATACTTTAGTTTAGAATGAAATCTATAAAAATCTTTAATATTAGCTGCTCTAAAGATTACTTTTAAATAATTCCCTACTTCAACATCTCTATTCTGCGCCTCTAAATAGATTACCGGTTCTAATTTAGGTACGGTTAAAAAATTTAACTTCGATTTTGAAGTAGTATTAATTGAATTTAATTTAATAGCGTAAGGCAATTCACCATTAATTCCAGTAGCTTCAACCTGCCAAGGAATCTCTAACTCTTCTTTCGCTTCTAAATAACCTAAATACTTTACTTTTTTCTCACCATTAACTAACTTTAATCCTGGTGGTAAAATTATAGAAACCGTAGGGTCATAAGCCATAGACGCTCCACTATTCTTTATATTAGCTACTACCTTAAATGGATTTGGATTTAAAATTTTATCTTTTACCTTTAATTCCTTAGGACCTAATACTGATAGCTCTAATTTCGGCGGCCCAACAACCTTAACTGACCTATCAACCGAATTATCATCAGTATTATCAGCAATTACTTTTACAGTATACTTTAATCCTTCTCCTGTTCCTTCCTTAGGAACTACTTCCCATACTACCTGTCCAGTTGAACTAGGTTTTAAATTACCTAATTTTTTATCTCGATTTTCTCCCTCTGCTAAAGTTAGTTCTGGTGGCAATTCGATCTTAGCCACTACTTCTTTAGCCTTGATTTCTGCAGTGTTTTGGATATATGCAACAACTGGAAATGATTTCGTCTGTTTATCCAAGACTACTTCTGCTGGTGAACTAACGCCTAAGGATAAGATTCCTGGTACAATCGTAATTCCACCTAATCCATAATTAGTAATATAAGTTCTACTCTGTCCAGGAGGTATAGAGTTCGGTTCCCAAAAGAGAGCCAAAGCACTATCTAGTTGAAACTCACCTTTACGCATAAATTTCTCTCCAGGATTATAATCAAAGTTCCATACACCATCAGCTAGACTACCCCAGTCTGCAAAATAAAGCTTATCAGGTGCAGTTACCTGGTTACCTCTAACTGTTCCTTGAGCAGTTACATGGGGATTAGTTAACTGGTCAAACGCTTGCCAAAAAACTGGCAATTCATTCTTAGTATATACTTTATCACTAATAACTGAATTAGCTCCAATTCTAAAAGGCGCACCATCATTAGTACCTAACATGGTATCTAACATAACTCGCAACCCAACTTTATGACGCTGCTTACCATTATTTTTAATCTTATACTTGATCTGAGCAGTATCTGGTAGACCAGTAGTATTACTCTTAACAAAACTTAAACTCTGAATTACAGTTATATCACCATACTTATAAACAGTTTCAATACCACCTTGGTCGGTTATGTAAGGAGCCTTTACTTGTGTACCATACTTCCCAAATTGTCCAGCCCGTTTCTCCGTTTTACCCCCAAAAATATAATTTTCTCCATCAATCTTTATCGTTGTATAAGAAGTCCATGGTTTAGGTCTTCCATAAATTAAAGGTTTACCATTATCACTATTACGAACTGGATTACCTCCGGTAACATCAACAGCAAATCTGCCATTATTCTCTTTATCTTGATTAACAATAATTGAAATATAATTATTCTTAATCTGCAAATTGCCATTTTTATCAATTGCTGCATAACTAATATTACTTAGGAATAATATTGATATTAATATAAGTATTATTCCCAGTTTCTTTTGTCTCATACTTTAGTCACCTCTTAATTTGCTTAATTATTATAAATCAAGCTTATTAAATTGAACCTTTACATTCTCTCCTGCCTGGAAATTTATAGTTAAGAAGACTGAATAACTATTGATAGCCGTATGAAAGTTCCAACCTCTCTCTACTGTTAATTTAGCTACTCCATCTAAACTACTATTTCCTGAAGATTTAAGAATTCTAATATCCATAATCTTTCCTGTTGCACTCACATCAACTCTTAGCTTAACAGTTCCTTCTACATTCTGATTAGCTGCATTTTTAGGATAAACAGGTACTAACTTCTTAGCAACCATCATCTGTGGAGTCTTCTTCTGTGGTTTTGATTCTTCTTTACTATTATCATCTGTATCTTTATTATTAGCTTGACCTGATTTATTATCTGCTTTCTCAGTATTGCTCTGTTGATTTTTAGATTCTGATTTATTTCGATTAGAATCTGCTTTATCATTAGTTTCTCTTTGCTTATTTACCTTATCCTTGCTAACTTCTATCGTCTCTTTACCCTTTTGACTATCCAATACATCCGAAGAAGTTTTAGATTTAGAATTGTTCTTTTCTAACTTGGATTCATTCTGATTAACGTCTTCTTGCTTAGCAACCTTTTGCTCATCTATATTAGTTTTTTCTTTCGGTTCTTTTTTATTACTAGTTTTAGCCTTCTCCTCTTGTTTCTCTTGTTTCTCTTGTTTCTTTTCTTCCTTCTGCTTCTTTTTCTCTTCCTTTTCCTCTTCTTTCTTATCATTTTCATGTTTCTTATTCTTCTTAGTACTATCTTTAGAATCTATTTTTTTAATCACGTTAGGGTCATTCTTTTCTAGTTCAACATACCTTATTACTCCTGGTTGTTCTAATGGAGAAACCTTGAAGCCAGGCTTTGCTTGATAAACACTAGGAAAGAAAGCTAGTATCAAAATATGAATTAACAAAGAAATCAAAATATACCTTTTCATTAAACCAACCACCTTAAATTTTGGTTATTGCTTCTTGATTTCATCATCTGCTGCTAGAGCTAATTTATAAGCACCAACCTGGCGAGCAACATCCATAACCTCAACCACTTCATTATATACTACTTCTCTATCAGCTTTAATAATTACTACTGTTGCTGGGTCTTCTTTAATTTTTGTAGCAATCTTATCTTTTAAACCAGCCTTAGTCAGTAATTTATCATTTAAATAAATATGCCCTTTTGATGATAGATTAACGATTAATTGTTCTTGTTTCTGTTGATTAACAGTTTTAGCTTTTGGTAGGTTAATATCTAATCCTGTAGGGGTAGTCTTAAATGTAGTAAATAGCATAAAAAATACTAACAAGAAGAAGATAACATCGATCATAGGTAAAATCTGAATATTACTCTTCTTTCTAGTACTTCTGTGAAACATATCGTTCACCCCTGATGTTACCACTTTGACTTCTTTTGAAATCATTATTATCTTCAGATAAAAGTTCAATTAATTTAGTTGACCATTGATTCATCTCATTAACTTTCTCTTCTACCTTACTATCTAAATATGTATAGAATAACATAGATGGGATCGCAACTATTAATCCCGTAGCAGTACTAATCAATGCTTCCGCAATTCCCATGCTCAAAGCACTAGGTGCTGCTATTCCCTGTGCTCCCGCCAAAATATTAAAACTATTTATAATTCCTATTACAGTTCCTAATAAACCTAATAACGGAGCCACAGTAACAATAAAGTCTAAAATCCTTAATCTTTTCTCCATAGCTTTAACCTGATCTTGACCAGTTGCCTGAATATATTCTTTTAAAGTCTGCCTATTCTCCCCATAATTTTCTAATCCACTTAAAAACATAGCTGCTATTGGACCATTAGCTTGCTTAGCCTCATTTTTAGCTTTAGAGACCTTACCATTTGAAAGTAATAACTCAATCTTTTTAAACAGTCTAAAATTATTATTGTCCTGCTTGCGAAAATAATAATATCTCTCAATTATAATTGCTAAACTTAACACCGAACAGATTAATAATGGAATCATAGTTGGTCCACCTTTAAGTAAAACCTTCAACATCTAAATTCCTCCTTAAATTAGAATAAATATCGTTCAATTATTAACAAGTTAACAGAATCTAAACTTATTATCATCTACTTCTAATGCTTCGACATAGAAGGAGTGAATTCCTGCAAAAAAATAATTAATGCCTCTAATCTCCTACTGGAAATTAGAGGCATTGATTTTAACCTGATAAACCTGATTACTCGTTTAAATCTTATTTTGTTGAGTCTTTCTTCTTCATATCTAATCCTGCATGTGGGTTGCTCTTTCCATTATTATTTCCCCCACCAGCATGTGGATTTGTCTTGCCTTTAGGAACTTTAATCTCAATCAATTCTTTGATATCACTTTCATTATATGATTTCTTCAAATAATCCTGTAATACTTTCTGTTTTTTACGACTAACGAATGAATCTTTAATCATACTCTTAACATCAGCAAATTTAAGCTTTTTACCTTCCTTCTTATCAGTTACTTTAATAATATGATAACCATATTTAGTCTTAACTGGATCACTTATTTCACCTGCTTTAAGATTAAAAGCTACTTTTTCAAAAGCAGGAACCATCTGACCTTTACTAAAGTATCCTAAATTACCACCTTTATTTTTACTTGGGCCTGTAGAATTTTCTTTAGCTAATTTAGCAAAATCAGCTCCAGAATCAAGCTTAGCTTTAATCTTTTCAGCTTTCTTCTTAGTATCTACTAAGATATGACTAGCTTTCACCTTAGCCGGCTGAACAAACTTTTCTTTATTCTTATTAAAGTAATCTTTTAACTCTTGGTCAGTCACTTTAATATCTTTAGTTAATTCATTTCCTAATTTTTTAACTATTAAATTCTTCTTAATATTATCTTTAACGTCTTCAAGTGTAATACCTGCTGCTTTAAGTTTCTTCTTAAGGTCTTCAGTCTTATACTGAGCCTTAATTTGATTCAATCTATCTTTAATATCTTTTTCAGTAACTTTTACACCTTTCTCAGTAGCTTTCTGCATTAAGATTTTTTCTTGAATCATTTGGTCTAATAATCTTTTCTTAATTGAAGCTAACATTCCAGCAGACTTTTTATTAGAAAAATCTAGCCCATATCGTTCCTTATATTGAGCTTTAATCTGCTGTAAATTCTTCTCAAACTTCGCTTTAGAAATTAATTCCCCATTTACTTTAGCTACTGCTTCACTCTCATCAATCTTTTTACTACTGCTCTTCGTAGAACTATTACAACCAACTACTAAAGTTGCTAATAATCCTAATGCTAGTAATACCGCAACTAACTTTTTCTTCTTTTTAATCATCTTATCTCTCCTTTGTAATTTAATTTAGTGCCCTTTACTATCCCTTAATATAATACCCTCTTTTATAGATTAAAAATTAATTAAGACTCTTACATAATTAATTTGTAACACCTAATTAATTACAAACTAACTACTCATAGAATTAAGACTAACTAAATCTAAAGTGCTCTCTTTCAATTTAAAGACCACTGAAGATGGTACATCAACGGTCCCAATTAAAGTCCTACCTTTATTCGGCCCATGACAGTCAGAACCTCCAGTTTTAATCAATTCGTACTCCTCAGCTAAAGCAGCGTAATGCTGCACATCATCTTCATCATGTTCAGAATGATAAACCTCTAAACCCTGCAAACCTGCATTAACTAATTCAGGTATTAAATAATCACGCTTAGCTAAAGCGGGATGAGCTAAAACTGGTACACCTCCTGCCCTTTTAACCAACTTAACCGCTTCTACTGGGGTCAACTTATATCTATTAATATAGGCTGGAGACCCTTTCCCAATATAACGGTCAAACGCCTGACTAATTTCTTTAACATAACCAGATTCTATTATAGCCTGAGCAATATGAACTCGTCCTAAGCTTCCTTCTCCTGCTAACTGACAGACACGCTTAAAAGTAATGTCAATCCCTAACTGATTTAATTTTTTTACCATTCTTTGTGCTCTATTATATCTGCTATTTCTTAATTTACTTAAAGTATCTGTTAACTTTAAATCATTGGTATTTATATAATAACCTAAAATATGCACTTCTGCATCAGATATATCAGTATTTAATTCGATTCCTGGAATTACTTCTAAATTTTTATCTACTGCCGCTAACTGTGCTTCTTCTATTCCTCCAATAGTATCATGGTCTGTGATAGCAATTGTCTTAAGACCTAGCTCAACTGCCTTATCTACTACTTTAGTAGGAGTAAAACTACCATCAGAAGCAGTAGTGTGTAAATGTAAGTCAACATTCATCATTATAGTCTCCACCTTCACTTTGCTACATTTTTCACACCCATATACTATTATAAAGATTATTAGCTAAAATATCAAATTTATTTTTAAACTTGTCCAATATAATTTCTTATCTAATATGAAATTATTTGAAATTTAGAATACCATTCTTGTAATATAAATAGCTGCTAAAAACCCTACTAAATCTGCTATTAAACCAGCTACAATCGCATATCTAGTATTTCTAATTCCAACTGCTCCAAAATAAACAGCTACTATGTAAAAAGTAGTCTCTGTGCTTCCTTGAAGTGTAGAAGCTAAACGACCAATAAACGAATCTGGTCCATATTGCTGGATTAATTCAGTTACTATACCTAATGAACCGGTCCCTGAAAGTGGTCTAACTAAACCTAAAGGAACAATCTCTTTAGGAATCCCAAAAAACTGTAATACAGGCTGTAATATATTTAATAAGATATCTAAAGCCCCCGATGCCCTAAAGATACTGATTGCCATTAACATTGCTATCAAATAAGGAATTATCTTAACCACTGTAGTAACTCCCTCTACAGCGCCTTCAGTAAATACCTCATAAACCTTAACCTGCTTGAAATAAGCATAAGCAACAATAGTTAAAACTATTACCGGAATCGCCCATTCAGATAAATACTTTAAATATAAAGCCATCTCTCTGCCTCCTTAAGACCAAATTTTTCGCAAAATTCTATCTGCTATTATTCCGGCAATAGTAGAACAAGTAGTAGCAAAAAGAGTAGTACCTATAATCTCCATTGGAGCACTAGAACCAGCAGCAGAACGTAGGCTAATAATCGTTGCTGGAATTAATGTCACACTAGAAGTATTTATTACTAGAAAGGTACACATTGAATTTGTAGCCCTTTGGGAGTCAGGATTTAAAGTTTGTAATTTCTGCATGGCATTAATCCCTAGTGGCGTAGCAGAATTTCCTAGACCTAATATATTTGCACTTATATTTAACATAATTGCGCCTAATGCTGGATGATTGGGGGGGATTTCTGGGAATAAACGTGTAGTTATTGGTCTAATAACCCGAGATATTAAGTCGGTAAAATTTGATTCTTCAGCTAACTTCATAATACCCAACCATAATGACATTGGACCTATTAACTTAATTAGAATCATAGCTCCATCTTCAGCTGACTTTAAGACTGCTTCTGAAACCTGGTCCATATTTCCGGTAAACATTCCCGTTATAACTCCAATTAAAATTAATCCAAACCAAATATGATTTATCATCTTTACTTCTCCTCCTTAATTAATCATATGCTAAGAATGAGAAGTTATATGCACCTAAAAGACCTACCTATTCAACATTTGAATAGGTAGGCAAAAGTTTAAATTTATTAAATTTACCGCGGCTCCACAATTAACTTAATAGCTGTTCGCTCCTCACCATCAATCTCAATATCAGTAAAGGCTGGAATACAGATTAGATCCATACCACTCGGTGCTACAAAGCCTCTGGCAATTGCTACTGCCTTAATTCCTTGATTAATTGCTCCTGCTCCTATAGCTTGGAGTTCAGCACCTCCCCTTTCTCTTAAAACCCCAGCTAATGCACCAGCTACTGAATTTGGACTGGAACTAGATGATACCTTTAGTACTTCCATGTTAATTAAATACCTCCTCTTTTTGTTAAAAATACCTTTGCTTTACTATAATATTATTTAGACACCTAGAAAAAAATTCCTTCTTTTTTAAAAAAATTTCAGACTTTTCTAACTAAAGAGGAAGCAGCTTAATTTAATTATAATGTTCTCGTCTAATCCTAGTAATAGAATTAGCTAATTTATTCTTCAAATCCAACTCAATAATTGCACCACAAAGTTGAGTATCTCCGGTAGCTGCTGAAAATCGTTGAGGAAGTTTTGTGACCATCTTCTTTAATACATCCTCTTCTTTCATTCCTAAAATTGATTCTATCCCACCAGTTAAGCCTAAATCGGTTATATATGCTGTCCCACTAGTTAACACTCTTTCATCGGCTGTCTGGACATGGGTATGAGTCCCAAAAACCGCTGCTACCTGTCCATCAAAATATCTACCTAAGCCTACTTTTTCTGAGGTGGCTTCAGCATGGAAATCGACCAAAATTAAATCTGCTTCTATCTCATCTAATAACTCTTCTAAACTCCGGAATGGACAATCAACACCATCTAAAAAAATTCTCCCTAGTAGATTAATTACAGCTATTGTACCCCCAGACTCTAACTTATAAATTCCATATCCTCTTCCAGGCGTTCCAGGAGGATAATTATAAGGCCGAATTAACCTCTGATCATCATCAATAAAATTGAAGATCTCTTTGTTATCCCAAGTATGGTTCCCCATTGTCAAAACATCAACACCATAATCATAAAGTTCCTGTGCTACTTTTTCCGTAAGTCCAAATCCACCAGCAGCATTTTCACCGTTAGCTATTATAAAATCAATCTCTTCTTCCTGTTTAATATTAGGTAATAGTTCTCTAACGGCTCTTCTTCCTGCCCTTCCAACTATATCTCCAATCACTAAGACCTTCATTCTAATTCTCCTTCCTAACTACACTTAGATACAAAAGCTATCTATTAAGGATTTTGTATAATTAATTATAGATTTAGCTAACAGATTTAATTGCTTTATCAAATACTAGAACTTTATCACCATCTCTAAAACCAGTTAGTGACTGCTGCATTCTTTTATGGTCCAATTTTATTAAGAGACTATTGATAGTCTCTTCTTGTTCTGTTAAAGCATCTTCTGGTAATGGTTCAATACTTTCAACTAATAAGTCATTACTAAATTCAGACTGAAAAAATTGAATAAAAAAAGAAAGTTTATCTTTAGTTAAACTTAATAAGCTAGTAATCACCTTAACCTTAGTTAAAACTTCATAATCATCAAAGTCAACCTTAAGATGACTTGGTTCTATTTTTGCCAACCGATTAAACAGTTCCAAACTCTTCTTTAATTTAGTTGTAAACTGTTCAATCCGATTCTTTTCTAATTTAGAATCAACTAAGAAAGTAAATGATAATTCCTTATTTTCTGGATCAATATTAACTTTATTAATC
>Ga0079294_100001_pt1 | contig 169761 bp, 177 predicted proteins | sample Wag4S2014_12_3_FD_74790 | JGI IMG/M metagenome (GOLD analysis project Ga0079294, IMG submission 74790) | Deep subsurface shale carbon reservoir microbial communities from Ohio, USA - Utica-2 Time Series 2014_12_3 | ecosystem: Environmental > Aquatic > Deep subsurface > Shale gas/oil reservoir >... | reverse complement strand
TTAGAACACAAAAAGGTCATATTGAGCAAATTATACATTTTTCGGTCAACATCTTGGTGAGTAGGAGCCGAAAATATGGCCGAACCACAGGACGTGGTGAGCTAATCTCAGGACAGGACGGCCTATAGATTAGGAAGCCTTATTTTTGGCGGATACGAACCTTAGATGTTTCGAAAAATGTATTCTGCCGCGAAAGGTGACCTTTTTGTGGTTGTACCATTAATATTTTGTTAACAGTTAGCTAGCTAAGACTCTTACATAATTATAAAATTCGATTAACTATTAATTAAATAATTACTACCTTCAATTTTCTTTACTTTATCCTTTAGCTGAGCTGCTAATCTACCTACTTCAAATCTTGTCTTTAAATCATAATCCTGATTAGTAATTACAGCAACAGATATAGTCGGTTGATGCAAAAGTAAAGCTTGATTCTGTGAAGTATTGACTGAAGATCTAGTTGTTAAGTTTTCATTAACCATTAATTCTTGAGCAACTTCTCTTTCATAACGTTTAATTATTCTTTTAGATAATTCTTCTCCCTTCTTAGGAGTCGTTACTATTAAGAAGTCATCACCACCAATATGACCTATAAAATCTTCACCATCAGCTACTTCGTTTAAAATATTAGCTGTTAATTTAATTAATTGATCTCCGTTTTCAAAACCATAATGATCATTAAAAGCTTTAAAATTATCAAGGTCGATATAAAGTATGGCAAATGGTTGTTTTTTCTTTAAAATCTTATCTAATCGTTGTTGAATTAAAGTATTACCTGGCAGCCCAGTTAATGGATTTAAATTTTGTGCTATATCTACTTGTAATTTTGTCATACTCTCCAGTAACCTTCTTACTGATAAAGTACCTATATATTTCTCATCTTTAGTCACTATAATATAATGATACAGTTTATTTTCATCTCTACTCATAGCCTTTTTAGAAACTCGTTCAATTGAATCATTGGCTTCTACAATTAATGGATGCTTATCCATTACTGATTTAATAGGCTTTTTTATAAATAATGAAACACCAAATCTCTTACCTAAACGATAATACAGCTCATCTTTCATTACTAAACCAATAGGATAATCCTTTTCATCAACAATTACTATTCCATTTAAATAGGGATCTTCTTCAAAATATTTCACTGCCTCTTCTACCAAATCTTCTTTCTGTAAAGTAGCATCATGTCGAACAATATCTTCTATATTTAACTCATTAATACTGAATCTACTTTCTAATCTATTATTCTTCCAAGTAATAAATCTTCTTAATTTATCAGTTATCGGTTCAGGATGTCCTACAGGATGTTGAATTAAATAACCTTGACCATAATCTACGCCTAATTCGATTAATTTCTCCAATTCATCGTAAGTTTCTATCCCTTCAGCTACCACTTTAGTATTAACTTGATGAGCAAAATCAATTAGTGCTCTTATTAAAGCCTCTTTAGTGGAATTTAAATTAATATTTCTAATTAATGACATATCTAATTTAATATATTGGGGGTGTAATTTAGATATAGTCTGTAGGTTAGCATATCCACTTCCTACATCATCTACTGCTATCTGATAGCCTTGTTCATAATAATGCTTAAGTGTCTTATGGAAAATATCAAAATTATTAATAGCCGTCTTTTCAGTAATTTCAAAAATTATATTCTGCTTCTCGATCCCTAACTTAGAAATTATCTCCTGAGTAACACCTTTTTTAAAATCATTTGCTTCGATTACTTCTGGACTAACATTTAAAGATAGTTTCTTCCCTGCTAAAAATGATTCTGCCTTCACTAAAGCTTGTTTACGACAAAGTCGTTCTAAGTCTAATAATAGATTCGTTTCTTTGGCAAAATCAAATAATTGATCTGGTCTCTCAAAGTAACTATCTTTAGGACCACGAGTCAAAGCTTCATACCCAACTATTTCTCCTGACTGCAAAGAAATTAAAGGCTGAAATAAGATTCTTATTTCCTCATTAGCAATTATTTCAGCTAAAATATCTCTTTTGCGTCGCCATTTATTATATTCTTTATCTTTAGCTACTTGTGCTGCTTCTTTAATTGTTTTATAGACTGAATTTTCTACTCTTTTTACTTTTTTACCTACAATTACTGCATGACCTAAATGTAAATCTAAGACTTCTTGAACATGAAGTTGCTTATTTAACCTAGTTACTACTGCAGATTTAATACGATTAGCTATAACTATCAATTCTTTTTCTGCCCTCAAAAATTCATCATCTAATCCCGCTAGAAAAATAACGAAATCATCTCCACCCTGATTACTAATCCCTATCTTGTCTTCTTTCCTCAATGTATTTGTAGATATATTTCGTAAAATTTTACTTAAACTAGCTAATATCTTTTCACAGATTTCTTCGCCATATTCTAATTCAATTTGACTAAAGTCAACAATATCTAAATAAATAACCCCAATATTTTTCTCTTCTTCTTTCAAATACTTACGTAATTGACCATAAAATGCAGGAATCACGGGAAAACCTGTTAATTCATTAGTTAAACTTTTTTGTGAACAGACACAAACTTCATCATCTAGGAACCACTTTAATATATTTTTGGTTCTATTTAACATCACTTGTGCCTCCTAATCTCTTAGATTTATCTAATCGCCTCTATTAAAGATTGAATTCTTGAATTAATTCATTCAAATTGTCAGCCATTTTAACTAATTTATTTGCTAATATAGTAACTTCTTGTGAAATAAAAGTCACTACTATGGTCTCCTTCCCACTTTGAAATGACCTTTAATATTTAATTTTATCGTTGATATTTATTTCTTAAAAAGATTGCAAATCCATTAGTTGATAATAGTATGACTAATAAGACAATAATTCCTGCTGCTGCAACATTTTGAAACTCAGCCTGTGGTCTTGAAACCCAATTGAAAATTTGGATCGGTAATACTGTGAAAGTATCCATAGGACCTCGAGGTAAGAAAGGTACATAACCTACTGCTCCTACCAAAATCAATGGTGCCGCTTCACCCATTGCTCTTGAAACAGCTAAGATAACACCCGTAAATATTCCTGGTGCCGCATATGGTAAGATAATTCCTTTAATCACTTGCCATCTTGTTGCTCCTAAAGCATAAGCTCCTTCTTTAATATTGCTCGGCACTGACCTAATTGCTTCCTGAGCAGCAACAATAATTACCGGCAAGATAAGTAGACTCAAAGTAGCTGCTCCTGCTAATATACTCCTCCCAAAACCTAAAAATTCAACAAATACTGCTAACCCTAACATACCATAAACAACCGAAGGAACACCAGCCAAATTAGCTATATTTAATTTTAAAATTCGAAAAAACCAAGAATTTTTATCCGCATACTCTTCCAAATAGATGGCAGTTCCTACACCTAATGGAAATGAAATTAATGTAACAAGTCCAATAACCCAGATGCTACCAACAAGCGCTGACTTAAGCCCTGCATTTTTAGGAAAACGAGAAGGAAAACTATTAATAAAGTCTGCATCTAACCAACTAAATCCTGTCCGGAAGACATCAAATAACAAGATTACTAGCACAACAACTCCAAAAATTGTACATAAAAATAGAATCTTTTCAAATAACATTCCTTTTAATCTTCTTCGTTTTTCTGATTTATCTATCTGAAACTTAGTTATATTTGGTTCATCAACTTGTTTTTGTTTTATTTGCTCTTCCATTAATACCCCTCCTCATGAGCCTGCACAATTAACTTGGCAAATAGATTCATAATTAAAGTCATAACAAAGAGTAAGGCACCAACGACAAAAAGTGTTTTATATTCAATCGTTCCTCTAGGAGTTTCCCCTAAACTAGCATTAACCATAAAACCAGTCATCGTCTGTATACTCTGTAATGGATTTAAATTTAGTTCACTACTAGCCCCCGCAGCAATAGCAACAATCATGGTTTCACCAATAGCCCGCGAAATCCCTAGAATAAATGAAGATATAATCCCCGAAAATGCCGCTGGAATAACAGTCTTAACTACCACTTGAAACTTAGTAGCTCCCAAAGCATACGCCCCATGGCGAATAGAATCAGGAACCGAACGCATAGCATCTTCACTTAAAGAAGCAACCATCGGAATAATCATAATTCCTACGGCAATGCTTGCACTCGCTGCATTAAATACTCCAGTCTGAGGAAGTATCTTTTGAATTAAAGGAGTAATAAAGGTTAAAGCAAAAAAACCATATACAACCGAAGGAATCCCAGCTAGAATCTCTAATATCGGTTTAATAACCTTACTCCATTCCTTAGAAGCATACTCACTTAAATAGATTGCACTTCCTAATCCAATAGGGATAGAAATAATACTCGAACCAACAGCAATCATTAATGTTCCTACCACTAAAGGTAGAATTCCGAAACTTCTTGGTTTAATCATTGGAGCCCAAGTAGCACTAGTAAAAAATTCAATAATAGATACTTCATTAAAAAAGGCAAAAGTTTCTTTAAATAAGATTATAATAATGCCTAATGTTGTTAAAATAGAAACAGATGCAAAAAATCGAAGAATCCATTTTATTATTTCTTCTTTTGCATATAATAAACTCTTATCTTGTGAATTGAGCAATTAAATTCCTCCCTCTCAAATTAATTCAATTATATATACATAAGCGCCCCCAATCTTTGGAAGGCGCCTACATATACAGTATGTTATTGGGTTATTGACTCTATATTTTTAAGTTGTTCTTGATACTTGCTACTTGATAAGGGAACATACCCTACTTGTGGCACGATTACTTTTGCATTATTTAAATAAAATTTTACAAACTTCTCTACTGCTGGTCTCTTTAAAGATGCTTGATTGAGATAAAAGAATAGTGGTCTTGCTAATGGTTTATAAGTCCCATTGCCAATAGTCTCCATTGAAGGTTTAACTGGACCATTACCACTATCTATTCCTACAACATTTAATTTATCTTTATTCTCTTCATAATAAGCATAGCCAAAGTAACCTAAAGCATACTTGTTCCCGGCAATTCCTTGTACTAATACATTATCATTTTCACTTGGTGTATAGTCAGTCCGACTAGCGCCCTCTTCGCCAACGATTGCCTCAGTAAAGTAATCAAAAGTTCCAGAATCAGCTCCAGGTCCATATAGGTCTATCTTCTTATCCGGCCATGAAGGTCGAATGTCACTCCAAGTTTCAACATTACTTCCTGGCTGCCAAAGTTTACGTAATTCATCTACAGTCATACTTTTAGCCCATGTGTTCTCCGGATTAACAACTACAGAAATTCCATCATAAGCTACCGTTACGGGAATAGATTCAATACCATTCTGCTCTGCTAACTTACGTTCTTCGGGTTTAATTCGTCGTGAAGCATCATTAATATCAGTCTCACCTACTACATACTTCTCAAATCCACCACCAGTTCCAGATACCCCAACAGAAACTCGTACATCTGGATACGGCTTTCTAAACTCTTCTGCGATTGCTGCTGTAATCGGATAAACAGTGGAAGAACCATCTATTTTAACTTCTCCTGATACTGTATCCCCTTTCTTATCATCACCAAAGATCCACCACGCATCTGCTTGTCCAGTCGCAGCAAATACAACTCCCACCGCTAAGAATAATACTAAAGTTAATGCAATTCCTTTCTTTTTAAACATTTAATCTCCTCCTTAGAATGTTAAAAATATTATTTAGCCGAGACATCTAACCTGTCTCACTATTTTAACTTTAAATAAAGTATAGCATAGCTTTTTTACAAAGAGATTAAATCTTTATTAAATCCATGTTAAAAAATATGAAGCTGATAATATAGTGCATATGCCCTATCGACACTCTGTTTTGAGTAGGACATTTGTCACAAAGTTATTTATTTCACTTACACATATTTACAACTAGCTTAAAATATAGTATAATAAATTTGTGAGTTAAAAACTTGTTAATAATTTTTCCTCTCCCTCTCTTCTTCATAAGTAAAGGTATCTGTCTATCTATTATAAGGCAGATACCCTCTTTTTTTATGCAAAAAAGCTTGCTATGATATCATAGCAAGCTTTTATTATATAATTAAATAATTATATGCATACTTTCTTTTGGCAGATTAACCACTACCTCTTCATTTAACTTTAGTTTTTCTGCTAATAGAGTAGGAATATCCACAATTAAATCAAAGTCTTTCTGATTAAAAAGGTTGATAAATAACCTAGTAACTGCTCCTTTACAAAGCTCTCTTCTTAAAATGCCAGAATAGATATTATCTCCTTTAAAATTAGAATCTTCAATTAAAAGATCAATAAATTCAGGTCTTATAGTTGCTATCACCTTATCTCCAACATTTAAATCCTGTTTTGTCTCTACTGTCAACTTTAATTTATCATTCTTTACTTCAACTGTTGAATCAGAACATTTACTTACTACTAAATCAAATATATTCTTGGTCTCAACAAAGCGAGCCGTATTTCTAGTCTGCGGTCGATAAAAGACATCATCTTTAGAACCAAACTGCTCTATCTTTCCTTCATTATAAATTGCTACTTTATCAGCCAACTCAAAAACATCTGTTAGATTATGAGTAACATAAATGATGGGAATTTTAAACTCAGCGTGAACCCTTAATAAATCCTGCCTAAGCTTTTCTCGCACTAAAGTATCTAAGGCTGAAAAAGGCTCATCTAATAATAATATATCCGGTTCCACAATTAATGCCCTAGCAATTGCTACTCTCTGTTGTTGTCCTCCAGATAACTCACAAGGATAATGATCAGCTAATCCTTTTAACCTTAACTCGCTTAACAGTTGATCAACTTTTCCTTCAATCTTTTTTTCTGAATATATGCTATCCTGAATACCGTAAGCTATATTTTCAAAAGCAGTCATATGCGGAAAAAGACTGTAATCTTGAAACACATAACCGATCCTTCTTCTGTTAATAGGTAGATTTACTTTAATATCTTTCCCGACCTTATGAAAAAAGGTAGAATCTTGATTAAATATTCTTCCTCTATCCGGCTCTTTTAGACCAGCAATTAACTCTAAAGTAGTACTCTTACCACAACCACTAGGTCCAAATAAGACTAAGATTTCATTATCCAATTCAAACTTTACATCAAGTTCAAAGTCACCCAACCTCTTATATACGTCAACCTGTAACATATGACCACCTACCTTATAGTTGCTTTAAAATGCCTTTAGTCTTAATTCCCCAATTATTAATCTTAAAATAATTAAGATAAAAATTACAACTAAGATTAAACCAATTACTAATGGCAAAGCCGTCTGTAAACCTCCACTAGTGAATTGTACCCAAATTTTAATCGGTAAAGAATATGGATGATAAGCCAGAATTATAGTAGCCCCAAACTCACCAATAGCTCTAATCCAAGTTAATAAGATGCCAGCAATAATCCCTTTCTTTGCTAAGGGGAGGGTTACTTGCCAAAAAGTCTGTCCTTGACTCTTACCTAATAATAATGAAACATTTTCTAGCTTCTTATCTACTTTTTCAAAAGCTACCTTAGTAGTAATAATTAAGTAAGGGGCAGTAATAAAAGTTTGCGCTAAGATCGTACCCCAAATAGTGCCGGTAAAACGCAAACCATGACTAGCTAATACTCCTCCGATTATAGTCCGCGGTCCAAAAATCATCAATAATAAGATACCACTAACAATTGGAGGAATAACTATTGGAAAGAAAATTAAAGCTTGTACAACTCCTTTACCTGGAAATTCCTTTCTAGCCAATAGATAAGCCACTGGAATCCCCCACAAAATATTAATTGTTAAGGTTATTAAAGAAGCAATTAACGAAACTCGAATGGCATTATAAAAATCAGAAGTTAAAATATTAGTCAATATATCTAAAGATAAACTTCTTAAGATTAGATTAAATAAAGGTAAACTAATAAATAATAAAGCTATAGTTGCCAAAACATAAAGAAAAATTTCAAATAAGCTATTATCTCTACTCAAAGTCTATTTCTCCTTCGATATATTTTTTTAATTTTGTTGGAAGTACTTTCTTTTTCCCCTTAAGTTGAATAGGAACCAAATTAAAGCCATTCTCTTTAAATAATTTTCGCCCTTCTTGAGATAAGGTATATTCTACTGCCTTAACTGCTTCCGACTTATTCTCTACTTTATTCAAAATGGTAATCGTATATAAAATTGGTCTCCCCTTAAAGACTTCTCCTTTGTCAGTCTTATAACTAACTTGATTGTATAATTCTGCAAACTTCGGATTACTTAAATTAACCTGGTCTGGCAAGCTAATATACGATAAGTTTCTCTCAATTGCCTCATTCCTATAAGTTACAGCTGCATCAATCTGTCCAGTCTCTAGCATAGCCATTAATTCAGTTTCAGGAAAGATTAACTGTTGATTATTGGTATTCAAAACTCGTCTTTTTAAATTTGGCTCATTATAATATTTAGCTGCTAAATCAAGCATAAATAAGGTTCGGTATCCTTTCGGGTCTAAATTAGGATCAGTTCTACCTAAACGAAATTCGTCATTTAATAATAATTTATACCATGCTATATCTCCTGATTCAACTTGTTTGATTTCATCTCCAAATTTGTTACCTGAATTATAAGCAATCACTAATTCATTACTCAAAAATGATATATACCAATCGATTAAGTTATCATTCTTATCACCAAATAAAAGCTGTTCATTTACAGTTGGGTCAGCACTTAAATAAATATCTGGGTAACGTAATCCCTCCTTGATCATTCTAGCCCCACTAACCGAACCATGACTCTCCCCAACAACCTTCAAATTCAAATTCTGCTCCAACGCTGGATTAACCTTATTCTCCATTACGTTTAGTAGTGAACCAGCATATATCTCTTTCAAATTTTGTTCTGTAATAAATAGACTAATGTTAGTTATCGAAGTAATAAGTACTAAGCCGATTAAAATTAATATAAGAACCCATAATTTCTTCATAAAATTTCTCCTCCTAAAATAGGAAATACTCCTTACTGAAAAGGAGCATAGATATACCATGATATCTCCTTTCCAAGTAGGGAGGCATAATCCTTTCGAATTATACCCTATCGCATTTAAGATACCATAGCCATTAAATTCTTTAGGTTATCTTAATTCGAAGATAAATAAAGTAAGTGCTATTTATTTTTTAATTATTAACTCAATTACTATTATAAAACATTTCAAATACATCGTCAAGATATGTCGAAAAATATCTTTTTTATTTAGGAAGAGAAAAAATAAATTTAGTTCCTTCTTCAACTTCACTTTCTACTTCAATTTTACCGTTATGCCCTTCTAGAATATGCTTTACTATAGATAATCCTAGACCAGTTCCACCCAATTTACGAGACCTAGCTTTATCAACCCGATAGAAACGTTCAAATATTCGTTCTAAATCTTTCTTAGGAATCCCCATGCCTGTATCAATAATCTCAGTCCAAACCTCTTCTTCGTCTTCATTGACCTTAATTTCAACTTTGCCACCATCAGGGGTATACTTAATAGCATTATCGACTAAATTAATGTATAGTTGTCTAACCTGACTTCCATTACCAATAATTGTAGATAACTCTTCTGGTACATTAACCTTCAATGAAATATCTTTATCCATGGCTTTAGGAATCATAATTGTTAATACCTCTTCAATAACCTCATTTAAATTAATCTCTTCCTTATCTAAACCATCACTCATAGCTTCAATCTGTGATAAATCTAACAGGTCAACAATTAATTGTTCTAATCTATCGGCCTCATCCTTAATAATCTGCAAAAATCTTTTTAAAATATATGGTTCATAATCATCACTATCTAATAATGTTTCCACATAACCTTTAATTGAAGTTAATGGAGTTCTTAATTCATGAGAAACATTACCTACAAATTCAGTTCTCATCTGTTCTAACTTTCTCAATTCTGTAACATCACGTAAAACGGCTACTGCACCTTGTTTATCGTTATCTTTACTCTTAATTGGGGTTACATGAATGCGAATAATTCTTTCATTTGGATAAATAACCTCAACTTCTTCCAAAACCTCTTGTTCATTATTGAAGGAACTCATAATCACCTCATCCAGCCTATGATTTCGAGTCACTTCCATAGTATACTTCCCTAAAGTATCTTCCTCATTAACTCTAAACATCTTCTCAGCTGTTGGATTAAAAAGAATAATCTTACCAGTTTGGTCTACTGCAATCACTCCATCAGCCATATTACTTAAAATAGCCTCAATTTTATTCTTTTCACTAGAAATCTCATTAATCTTATTCTTTAATTTATCAGCCATATTATTAAATGCTTGACTTAATCTCCCTAATTCATCTTGGGAATTAATTCTGATTCTTTGGTCTAAAAACCCTTGTGCCATCTGTCCAGCTACATAAGTTATCTTTTCAATAGGACTACTAATTCTTTTAGTCAATATCAAGACTAATAATGAAGAAATAGAAATTGCTATTAAACCTGACTTAATTAGCTTCCATAATATTTGTGAAAGAACTTTTTGCACCTGACTTAAAGACAACGCTAATCTAACTATACCAACTACTTTATTCCGGTCTGTAATTGGTAAAGCTACATATTTCATATCTATTTGCAAGGTTTCACTGTATCGAGTCGATTTGCCTACTCCATCCTTTAAAGCTTCCTGTACCTCAGGACGCTGAAGGTGATTTTCCATCTGCATTGGATCTTTAGCCGAATCTCCTAATACTCTTCCATTTACTTTAATAATAGTTATCCGAGCTGAAATATCTTTACTGTATTCACCTGCCAATCTATCAATAACTTCAACCTTTTCATCATTGAACACTTCATCTTCTAACAACCTTCTAACTAACTTCGTCTCTCTAATTAAATTAGTTTCAAATTTATTTATAAAATAATTTTCTAAAAAACCTTTTAAAGTAAAGCTAAATAGTATCAAAGCAGCTAGTATCAGAATTAAATATAAAGCAGTAATCTTCCACCTAATACTCTTAAACATAGCTTAGTCCAACTCCTTAAACCGATATCCAACTCCCCTAACGGTCTCAATATATTTGTGCCCCTCACTAATATTACTCTTTAGTTTTTGTCTCAAACGTCTAATATGAACATCTACCGTTCTTGTATCACCACTATACTCATATCCCCAAATTCTTTTTAATAAAGAACCACGAGTTAATACTTTCCCTGAAGCAGCAGCTAATAATTTGAGTAATTCAAATTCCTTTGGTGTAAAACTCACTTTCTTACCTGCTAATAAGACCTCATGTTTATTTAAGTCTATCTTAATCTCTCCCACTTTGATCTGTCTATCATTTTTCTTCTTTGACCGAAAATTAGCCCGCCTCAAAATCGCTTTAACTCTTGCTACCAATTCACGAGGACTAAATGGTTTTGTAACATAATCATCTGCACCTAATTCTAACCCTAAAACACGGTCCACTTCTTTCTCTTTAGCAGTCAACATAATAATAGGAAGTTCATTCAATTCTTCATCATTCCTAATCTCCTTACAAACATCTAAACCACCCATCTTAGGCAGCATTAAATCAAGGACCAATAGATTAACTCCTCTTTCCCGAACCTTATTTAATGCAGTTTGTCCATCATAAGCCACTAAAACTTCGTATCCTTCTTTCTCTAAGTTAAACTTAATTAATTCTACAATATTCTCTTCATCATCTACAACTAAGATCTTCTGTCCCTCCATAATGACACCCCATCATTAATTTATTTTAACTGAATTAGACTAGCCATTCTGCCAGTAGTCCCATCTTCCTTACGATAAGAATAAAATTGATCTACATTACAGAAAGTGCAAAGCTCACTTAGTATAATATTCTCTTCTAAAACCCCTATATCCTGCAACTGTCGACTATTCGTCTGCCATAAATCTAACTTCCACTTGCCTTTTTCGTCAGTTTTAGCCACTAAATCCTGCCAATAATCAAAATTATTACTTAAAGGTTCTACCACATATTCATCAACTTCATAACAACAAGGACCTATTGAAGGACCTATCCCTACTAGAATATCTTTCGGCTTCGAGTTAAACTCTTTTTCTATCTTTTTTACCGTCTTCTGTCCAATTTTTTTAACTGTTCCCTTCCAACCACCATGAGCTAATGCCACCACTTCTTGCTTAGGGTCTAAAATAATTATAGGTACACAATCAGCATAATAAGAAGTTAAAGCTACTCCCTTTTCTGCAGTGATTAAGGCATCTGTACCTGAAATTGAGCTTTCATAATCTAAAGCTCCTTTCCCTATGTCTGCTTTAGTTACTATCTTAATAGCATCAGAATGTATCTGTTCACCAGCCACTATCTCTTTGTAATTTATTCTTAATTCATCACATATCAATTTGCGATTTTCTACTACTCTTTCTTGATCATCTCCTGTATGAAAACCTAAATTTAAAGTAGCAAAATCCCCTTCACTTACTCCTCCTTTTCGTGTCGAAAAAGCATGATTAACTAAATCAGTCGCTTTAAACTCCTCTATAATATAATACTCTAACTCTTGATTAGTTGCTAATTTGAACATTAATACTCCTCCTTTTAATTTAAATAACAATAAATGATAAATATCATTGTTAATTATTCCATTTAAGATATAATATTACTACAGAAAGGAGTGATTCGATGCTTGAAAAAGATTTATCATTGACCAATTCTTCGAAAAATACATTTAATAAATTATATAATACAATGATTTCTAAACTAGAGATTAACATAATTAATACTAAACTATTAGATCTTTTTTGGTCGTTCTTAGGAGCCTTTTTAGGAATTGGAGCCATTACCTATCTAACCTATACCCATAATATTACTCTACTGGCCCCTTCATTTGGAGCCTCAGCGGTATTAATTTATGGTGCGTGTGAAGTTCCTATGGCCCAACCTAAAAATGTAATTGGCGGTCATTTAATTTCTGCTCTTGTAGGAGTAATAGTCTATCAATTATTTGGTCTAAATTGGTTAACTATTACCTTAGCCGTCTCTTTAGCTATTACATTGATGCTAAGTACTAATACAGCACATCCACCTGGAGGTGCTACTGCTTTTATAGCTGTTTATACAGAACAAAATTTCGCTTTTATCTTTAAACCAATCTTAATTGGAGCACTAATTTTAGTCTTAATAGGACTATTAACTAATTACATTAGTGAAGATCGAAAATACCCTAATTAATACTATTTCATAATTAATTATGAATAAAATTTACAAAAGCCTTGTAGAAGGTATTCCTACAAGGCTTTTGTAAATGAAAATTATGACAAATCTTTCCCAGTCGAAGTGATAGTTAACTTCCCATGCTTTACTCCTTTAATTCCAATTAATCTTTCAGCTACTTCTCTAGTTTCACCTGCTTTACCCTTAACTACTAAGACCTCCAAACAATTATGATGGTCTAAATGGACATGGGTTGTAGACAAGAATAGATCATGATAATCATGTTGTAGTTCATTAAGTTCATCACTTAAACCACGCACATGATGATCATAAATTAAAGTAATTGTCCCAGCTACTTCTCTTTCTTCATCCTCCCATTCATTCTCTACTAGCCTGTTTCTGATTAAATCTCTAATTGCTTCCGATCGATTTGAATATCCTTTTTTTACTATTAAATCATCGAATGTATCTAATAAATCTTCGTTCATAGAGATACCAAATCTAACTAAGTTATTACTCACATTAATCACCTATCTTTATTAAAATTAGTTTCAGGATTAAATTTTAAACCTAATTTAACTACCTTCTTTAAAACAAGAAATACATAGCACTTCTCCTTCTTTTAGCCTTGCTTTAGTTTCCATAACTGGTTCTGAACAATTGGCACACTGTACTGAATCCCGAATAGCAGCTTTAGGAGGAAGTTCAATATCTAATTTCTCTACTGTAAATATATCTTCAGCTGGCTTATTATATAATTCCTTTACTCTAACCTCTTTATCCACATTTTCCTCAAAATCTAAAGCACCATACTTTAAAGCTACTCTAATTGCTTGTCCATTATTACGATTACCAACTGTAAAGGCCTGTTTACCATAATTTTTTATTAAAAAGTTACCTTTCCCAGCTGTACAACCGGTTAATGTCTGAATAGCATCTATACTACATGCATCTGTTTCTACAATAGCTACTAGTTCCTCATCCGCTGACCTCGCTACTCCTAGTTCCTCCAATGCTACTTGCCCAGCTTTAAAGCCAATCATTAGACCTGGACAGAGATGCCCATGAAAATCGACCGCTTGCTTTAATTTAGCGTCATTCAATTCCATTCTATTGCCTCCTTTCATATTTAACTGATGGACTTCAACCTTAGTTACTCATAATTGCTTTTAGTTACTAATATAGAATTCACGAAATTAATAAAAAATTCCTGTAAATATAGTAATTTATTCAATTTGATTATTATCTGGATGAATAAAATCATTTAAATCAACTAAAATTACATCCTGTCCTATCTTCTCAATCTGTCTCCAATTAATAACTAAATCATTCTTACCCGAGAAGATGCTCAAGAACTTTCTCTCACCTGGTACAACGATTGATTTAATCTTTCCCTTTGCTAAATCCAACTCTATATCTTTAATCATTCCTAATCTCTGCCCATCATTAATATTAATCACTTCTTTTGCTTGTAATTCTGAAGTCTTAATCATTTTAGGTCCCTCCTCTATAAAGAAGCTTGTTCATTATATATATATGTTTTAAAGATTAATTATGTTACTGACTCCGAATAAAAAAAGCTCCTATTAATAGGAGCTTTAAAACTGAATATATAATTTAAACGTAAAAGCTTATCTTAAGTTCAATATAACTCTTTATCTTAATCATTTGGGACATTGTTAGCAAACAGATTATTTAAATTAGTAATTGAAACTCTTAATAGGCGTTTTATTTTTTCTTTCTTTTTAATTAACTGCTGATTACTCTCTATATATTCCAATAATTTGGACTCCACTTTAATTTCTATATCCTCAGCTTCAACATCTGCTACTTTCTGTTTCTTACTCTCATTATTAACTGCATCTATATAACAGAGCGGAGGAAATAGAACGCACCACCAGTTTTCCCCTTTTCCTTCGCCAAGAACCACTCTTAAAGCATCATAATCTCCGGTTGGTAAAGTTACATTACCGTAAGTTCTTTTAGGGAAATGAAAATTATCTAGATTTAATCTAACTTTATACTCACTATTCATCTTATCCAATTCAGATTCTACAACCTTTTTTATGTAGCCCAAATTCTTTTTAACTACTTCCTGGGCTCGCTTTGCACTATTAACTTCTTTAAATAATCCCTCAGTTTGAGCAATAATTTTATCCCTAATTCGTCGTTTTAGCTTTTGGTCTTCTAATGAGTTACTATTAGCAATCACATGCAATCTTAATAGGTTACCACTATTATAAGCAGTAGTCTTTAACTCTTTATTAACTACTATTGCCGAGGAAGACCCTAAGCCTGCTAAAATAACTAACGCTACCACTGTAACCGTTATCAATCTAATTCGTTCTCTACATTGCATATTCGAATCATCCCTCTCCTTATTCACTAACATGCTTCTTTAAATTCTTTAAAGCTGCTTTTTCTAAACGTGATACTTGTGCCTGTGAAATACCTATATTATCTGCAACTTCCATCTGGGTCTTACCCTTATAAAATCTCAAACTTAAGATTAACTTTTCCCTATCTTCTAATTGGCATAATGCTTCTCTAACTGCAATGCCTTCTAGCCACGATTCATCTTCACTTTCATCATCACTAATCTGGTCCATAACATAAATAGGATCACCACCGTCATGATAGATAGGTTCAAAGAGAGAGATAGGATCTTGAATTGCATCTAACGCATAAACAATATCTTCGCGAGGGATACCTAATTCTTTTGCTATATCTGTTAAAGTTGGTTCTTCCGATTTCTTATTTAATAATGTTTCTTTCATTTGCAATGCTTTATAAGCTGTATCTCTTAAGGAACGACTTACTCGAATTGGGTTGTTATCTCTTAAGTGCCGACGAATTTCACCGATAATCATTGGTACCGCATAAGTAGAGAACTTAACATTCTTACTTAAATCAAAGTTATCAATTGACTTCATTAACCCAATACAACCTACCTGAAATAGATCATCAATTGGTTCGCCTCGATTATTAAACCGCTGCAAAACACTTAATACTAATCTTAGATTGCCGCCTACTATAGTCTGTCTTGCTTGTCGGTCACCATTTTGCATCTTCTTAAATAATTCTCGCATTTCTTCATTAGATAATACTGGTAGTTCTGATGTATTGACGCCGCAAATATCTACTTTATTTCCCAATTCAACCCCTCCATTTATTGCCAAGTGTTATCTTCTATTATCATTATTACCGTGCTAAAGTGGATTTATACATACAATATTTAGAATACTTTGGGATTAAATTGCTTTATGTAATATTAAAGTAAAGAAAAAACCGCACCCAATTTTTAGGTGCGGCAAGTACTTTTATTTTGTTTTAGTGGACAATCCCACTATCATTAATATCATCAAAACTATACCAAATTTCAGTTGATAAAGCTCCATCACCATTGTTAACATTAAATTCTAAAGCTAACTCTCCGTTAGAATTACAATATATAAAAGTACATTTACGCCAACAATCACTACACTTTTTAAAATTTTTATTAGAATTAAATTTAAACTTCTGCTGCCTTTTATTACTTTCATTTTTACATATAACTAAGCTATCACCTGAATCAAGCTTTTCATGAAATAAGATCAAGTAAAACTCCCCCTTTTTTTAATTTGTATAACTATTAATTGATACATAATACTTGACCACAATCACAACATAGCACTTGATTACGTACAAAAATTAAAAATTTTCTACCAACTATATAAATATTTCTACAACACTACCTAATTCCCTGCATAATACTAAATTTCACAAGTTTGTTAAGAACAAAAAAACGGTGTATATCGTAATCATCCGATATACACCGGTCCTCCTTAATCATATTATCCTCCAGCAACCTGTGGGAAGATAGTCACTTTATCATCACTATTTAATTCTGTTTCTAACCCATCAAGATAGAGAATATTTCTACCATTAATTAATATAGTTATTGTCTCATCTAACTCTCCATCTTCTAACAGTTCATCTTCCATATCTTTACCATAATTGTCGATTAGAATATCTATTACTTGCTGTAAATTTTCTGCTTCTAACTCTACTCCTTTACAATCAGTTATATTACGTAGCGTTGCTAATAATCGCACCTTCATTTTTGATCACCTAAATTCCTAATTCAGCAATCTTTTCCTCTGTAACTTCACCATTAGAACTCCAGCCGCGCAATTCATAATACTCATCTAACATAGTCTCTAAATCTACTACTTTACCTTCGGCTGGTCCCTCTGGCATCGGTTTTTCTACTAATCGCTTGGCTAATTTATCTTCATCAGGTTCTATACCTGCTTTAGCATTAAATACTCGTTCTAAGTTCCAAATTCTTTCGCCAGCCTGCATCATCTCTTCCTCTGTATAACCAGCTCCCGTTACTGATTCTAATAATTTATAAATATCCTCAGCATCTAAAGCAAAAGTGGTAAATAGACAAATTCCACTAGCATCGACCACTCCAGTTAAATCTTGGAATATCTTTGTCCATTCTGCTTTACCTTCAACTGTAAATGGATCGAGAGATTCTGGGACGCCTAATATTTCAGGAGAAGTCATATAACCTCTTACGTGACACCCACCTCGATTAGAAGTAGCATACTCTAACCCCATACCTTGTGAACCACGCGGGTCATAAGCTGGATACTCTTGTTTCTTAGTACTCATTGAGTATTCTGGCTTACCATACCTTTCAGCTAATCGATATGAACCTTCAGCTAATAAATCACCTATTCCTTCTCGCTTTCCGGTTAGTCCTACAGCTTCTACCATTGCTTGCGCATTCCCAAACTCTAAATTTAATCCTATTTCTTCATCTGTAAGCACTCCATCTTCATACATTTCCATTGCACAAGCGATGGTCGTTCCCATCGTAATAGTATCTAAGCCTAATTCGTTACAGATAAAGTTAGCTTTAGTTATTGCTTTTAAATTATCAATATCACAGTCTGCACCAAAGGCCCAGATTGTCTCATACTCTGGTCCTTCACCAAAGCCTTCATATTCACCATCTGGAACTAAGGAAACTCTACCACAACCTATAGGACATCCTGCACAAGCCTTATTCTTAACTAATAATTCATCAGCTAAGCTTTCACCACTAATCTGCTCTGCTTCTTTAAAAATCCCTTCTTGAAAGTTACGAGTCGGTAGATTCCCATGTTCATTTACAATATTGACCAATACCGCAGTCCCTAATGCTGGTAATCCTTCATTAGTTACTCCTGATTCTTTAATCTTATCTAAAGATTTTTTTAATACTTGCTTAAATTTATCCTTATTAGCTACTTGTACTCCTTGTGTTCCTCTAACCATAACTGCTTTTAGATTTTTAGAACCCATTACAGCTCCTACGCCAGAACGACCAGCGGCTCGCTCACGATCATTCATAATACAAGCAAACTTAACTAAATTTTCTCCCGCCGGACCAATGGTAGCAGTCTTAAATTTATCGCTATACTCAGACCTTAAATAATTATCAGTTTCTAGAGTAGTCTTACCCCATAAATTATCTGCAGACTTAATTTCAACTTGATCATCATCAATCACTATGTAAACTGGTTTCTCTGCTTTCCCTTCAAAGACAATTGCATCATAGCCTGCATATTTTAATTCACTCGGAAAGTAACCACCTGAATTAGAAGCAGCAATTGTACCAGTTAAAGGTGACTTAGTTACTACATTATATCTACTTCCGGATACAGCTGCTGTACCAGTTAGAGGGCCGGTAGCAAAGATAAGCTTATTCTCCGGAGCTAAAGGTTCAACTTTTGGGTCAACTTCGTCATAAAAGAGTTTAGTACCTAATCCTCGTGCACCAATATAATCTTTTGCTAACTGTCGGTCTAGTCTTTCTACGGTCACTTGCTCATTATCTAAATCGATTCTTAAAATTTGTCCCATCCAGCCACTCATTATATCGCCTCCTCTAGTAAGTTGCGTAAGTGTTTAGCCATCTTTTTCTTTCTTTCCCATAACACTTCATCAGGACGACCATACTCTAAAGCACCACCTGGACAGAAGTCAACACACTCTGGCTCTCCATCACAAAGATTACATTTAGCATGATGAGATTTAGAACTACTGCCAGCCATACTAATTACACCAATCGGGCAGACCATAAGACACATATTACAACCGATACATTGATTGTCATCAATCACTACTGCGCCAATTTCATCATCCTTCTCAATTGCACCTACTGGACAAGCCTGTCGACAGCTTGGTTCTTGACAATGAAAACAAGTTACGGGAATAGTAACTATCTCCTCTGGGAAGTTAATCATAGTCACTCGTGATAAACTAGGATTAAATTCCCCTTCATGCTCTAAAGAACAGACTAATTCACACGTTCTACAACCAGTACATTTCTTGGGATTAATTAATAAAGTTTTTTGCACAGAAACTCCTCCTTTTTTGTTTTAGACCCAACTCACCCACATTTATACATTTATGTATTTTTTCTATAACAAATTACAATTACCTCCTAGATGCGATATGTCAATTTAGACATAAAAAAAGTGGGCTGTAATTTTATCTACAACCCACTTCACTTAGATTTATTTATTCTTTTATGCAGCTTCTTCACCTGCTTTGATTCCAAGTTTTCTTCTAAAGTCTTCTCCTTCTATACTTTCTTTATCTAATAGCTCTTCTACTACCTCAGTCATAAAATCTTGATTATTAGTAATTATCTCTTCTACTCTTCTTTCTTCCGCTTCAATGATCTTATTAATCTCTTCATGAACTTTCTGTTTTGGTAGATCATCTTTACTTACAATTCCTAATTCAGACATACCAGAAAAGATAATCTTTTTAGCTAATTTAGTAGCCTTTTCAAAGTCATTAGCGGCTCCAGTACTACGGTTTCCTAAGATAATCTCTTCAGTAATAGCCCCAGCAATACATACCGCAATTTGACCTTCAAGATAGTCTAGTGTCTGTAGATAGAAGTCATCTTCTGGATTATGACGAACATAACCTAATGCTTTACCACGAGAAGTAATAGTAATTGTAGACACAGAACCTGGCTTTACTTTTTCTGCAATTAAGGCATGACCTGTCTCATGATAAGCAACCCGCTTTAGTTCTTCATCTTTTGGGCGACGATTTAGTTTTTCACCCATCATCACTTTATCGATGGCTTCTTTAAAATGCTTTGCCATAACCTTAGTAGACTCTTCACGCATAGCCATAATAGCCGCTTCGTTAGCTAAATTCTCTAAATGTGCTCCAGAAAAACGGAAAGTCTCTCTAGCAATCTTATTTAAGTCTACCTCTTCAGCTAACGGCTTATTATTAGTATGAATCTCTAGAATTTTCTTTCTACCATCTTTATCTGGCAAGTCTACTTTAACAATTCTATCAAAACGCCCTGGTCGTAAAAGAGCTTCATCTAAAATATCAATTCGGTTAGTCGCACCAACTACTAATACATTAACATCATCATCAATAGACATTCCGTCTAATTCTACTAATAATTGGTTTAACGTTTGGTCATATTCTAAATGACTAGAATGTTGTCCACGCTTACCTCCTAAAATATCAATCTCATCAATGAAGATAACCGCATTAGACTTATTAGCTTTCTTAGCTTGGTCTTTAGCTTTTTTGAAAAGCTCTCTTACTCTTTTAGCTCCTACTCCAGCATACATTTCAATAAATTCACTCCCGGAAGTAGAAATAAAGACTGAATCTATATAACGAGCAGCAGCTTTAGCCATTAAAGTCTTTCCAGTTCCTGGCGGACCACTAAGCATAATGCCTTTTAACGGTCTAATCCCAAGTTCTTTAACAGTTCTTACATCTTTTACAAACTCTAATGCTTCTAACAATTCATTCTTAGCTGTATCTTGTCCACCAATATCTTCAAACTTAACCTCCGGAACATCATCTTTTTTACCACTATAGGTATTAAAACTTTTATTATTCCCTATTCCTTGTTTCCCTACAACTTCAAAAAGAACATAACCCAAAATTCCGAAGAAGAAGATAGGGGCTACATTAATACCTTGAAAAGCTAAAAAGATAACTAACGCAAGTCCAATACCTAAACTAAGTTCTTTAACCATTAACCCCACCTCCTTGGAAAGTAACCTTGTTTAATCCAGGATATTCACGTTCAATTACTTTATAGAAATAATCTTGATTATCACTTAATTGCAAGTAGATATTATTCTGATCAACACTAACTTCAGCTTTCTTTACCCTTAATTTATTACTAATGGTATCTAATCGACTAGCCATCTTTGTAAATTCACCAGTCATCATTGATTCATAAATAGATAAATGCATTCTACGATATAAGCTATTCAATTTTTCATTATTAGAATTATTTAATTTAACGCTATAATTATTCTTACCAATAGAATTAATTAGAACTTCATTTATCTGTTGATAAGTCTTTTGTAAATCATCAACTGCTACTAAAGTTAGATTAATCTCTTTACCCTTATTTGCATCTTCAATCTTTACTTTCTCCACTCCGTTGATTACTGTTAACTTTTCTGTCAATGAGTTTTCTAATCGATAATTGTTTAAATAGTACTGAGTACCAAAGAATAATCCTAAAGAAATAATCAGTACTATAACGACTAATTCTACTTTAACTCCTTTAATCTTCATCTCTTTCCACTCCTCTCTAGTATGATTTATTACTAAATATATATGACTTTTAGTTTTTACTCTCCCGTTTTCTGTAGCACTGATTATTATAGCATACCTTCTTGCAGGTAACAACTGTTATAAATATGTAAATAGTGGTAGTTGATTAATGGATGAAGGAGTTCAGGAGTTGGTGTTGAAGTATTAAGGTTGAGACTAAGGCTGAGGAAAGATTAGATATAGACTAACACAGACCAAACTAAAAAATAAAAAAGAATAATTAAGGAGGAAACTATAAAATGTCAGTAACTAAAAAGAGGTTTAATGAATTAAAGAAATTAGCAGAAGAATTAGGAGTCGATTTAGTAAGTAGTACTTCTTTACATGAAGCTAAAGATTTCATTGCCAAACAAGGAGATAAAAATTTAGTCCAATTACCTTATGCTATTAGCATTGCTATCCATTTACCTGAGCCAGTGGTTAATGAGTTATCAAATACTGAAAATGTACAGAACTTACTCACCTATGATTACATAGTCTATAATATGGTCAACCCTACTTTAGATAGAATCACTACTAGATTAGCACAGAAGATTCAAAGCTATGGCTTTAATGCACTACCAATCCCTAGTTCTCATCGTACAGATGAAACTAACCTTAAAGGAATATTCTCTCATAAGTTAGCTGCTCATTTATCGGGATTAGGCTGGATTGGTAAAAGCTGTTTATTAGTTACTCCCGACTTTGGACCACGATTGCGTTTAGGTACAGTGCTAACTGACTTACCGTTACCTAATAATGAGCCACTACGAGATAATTGTGGTCAATGTAGTATTTGTGTTGATAACTGTCCATCTAAAGCATTTACTGGCAAAAGCTTTAATATAAATGAACCCCGAGAAGTAAGATATAAATTCCAAAAATGTGAAAAATATAGAAATAAGATCAAAGATAAGATTGGCTGTCGTAGCTGCGGCATTTGTGTGCAGATTTGTCCTAGAGGTAGGTAAAGACCTTTACTTGCCTAGACTCTTCCAATGGTTCTTTGTCTCACTCAATTCTATTAAAGATGACAATTTATCTTTGGCTTCAATTGCCCCTTCTAAGCGAGCTAAATTATTACTTAAGTCTTCAATCTCGCCATTACTTGCAGCAAATTGTATTCTACTACGCACTTTCTTCCATGCTTCTTTAAGTCTTTTAAAATTCTCATCAGCTTGATTCCATTTCTTAGCTTTTATATCGCTTTTAATTAATTTTACATACTGCATCATATCATCTGATTTAGCTAAAGGCTGCTTCAAATAAGAGATTGAAAGCATTAAAACAGCAAAGATAATAAGAATAATAACTGGAACCATATATCCTGTAATATTTCTCATTAATTTCACCCCTTAATTTGCTCCTGGATAGTCACTAACATTGACTGGAATTTCTACCTCTTCATCATACTTATCAACGTATAACTTTCCTTGTGTATCTAATAAAGCTAAATTAACCTCTGAAGGATCCTCAATATTAAGTAAATTCTTTAACTGAGATTTTAACCATTCTTCATCAAGTCCAACTTGAGCAAGATTCTGTTCAAGAATTATACCATCATAAATTAATTCAACAGGTAAACCTTTATACTTAGTATCTAGGTTCATATCTTTAGGAGTTAAATTTTGATACTGAGACTTTTTGAGCACTGATAACTTACCATTAGTCTCCAAAATAGCAAATTCAACTTGAGATGGGCTGAAGACTCCTTTAATTCTTAATTGTTCTAAAAGATCCGTGATTCTATAACGCATATTACGCATAGCATCCTCCATTATTTTACCGTTCATAATGACTATTGTTGGCTCACCATCAAAATATTTGGAAACTTTTCTTGATTTTAATGTAATAACTTGTAATATTATAGCTGCTAAAAACCAGATGAATAAGCCAACCCAGTGAGCCCAAGGCCGAATACTTAAATCTGTGGTCAATGAAGATGCTGTTGAACCAATCGTAATTCCTAAAATATAATCAAAATAAGTTAATTGACTTATTTGCTGTTTTCCTAATATTCGAGTAAAAATTAATAAAGTAGTAAAAGCAACTATTCCTCTAAATATTACCACTAGAGTTTCATTCACCCTTATCACCTCCTAAATGCTATTATATCCAGTAGTAAAATTAACATTCATAAAAAAAAGAACCTAGTCTCCTAGGTTCTTTTATCACGTAAAAAATAGTATTAAATTTATTAATAGATTCGCCATAATTCCAGCTACAATATCATCTAACATAATGCCTAAACCACCATGAAACTCCTGGAAGTTTTTAATTGGAGGTGGTTTTGCTATATCGAAGATACGAAACAGAATAAAAGCAGGAATTAACATATTAATCCCTAACCCGAACATAGCCACAAAATAACCAGCCCACTCATCAATCACTATCTTAGGACAGTCCTTTTCTCCATAAATATCTTCCGCCCAGTGAGAAATTACTATCCCTACCACCGTTAAAATTACTACTATAGGTAAACCTATCGTATATTTTTGCAGCCAAATTAAAGCTAAAATCATAGCAACTATAGTTCCAATAGTCCCCGGAGCAACAGGACTCAATCCACTATAGAATCCCGTAGCTAAAAATTTAATTACTTTATCCTTCTCCATCTGCTTTTATCACCTGCTTAGACTTCCACAAATAATCCAATCCAGAAGCAATAGTTAGTAATACTGCTAGCCAAAGTAGTTTCATACTATACGGTAGATTAATAATTACCGCAATAATAGCTATAATCTGTAAAGTAGTCTTATACTTACCTAACTTACTAGCAGCAATTACAATCCCTTCGGAAGCAGCTACCACTCGTAAACCAGTAATAGCAAACTCGCGTCCAATAATAATAATAGCCGGCCAAGCTGTAATTTCGCCCATATCTACTAAAGCAATTAACGCTGCAGAAATGAGTAGCTTATCAGCTAATGGATCAATAAACTTCCCTAATTTAGTAATTAACCCTTGTTTGCGAGCAATATAACCATCTAAACCATCAGTAACCGCTGCTAAAATAAACGTACCTACAGCAAAATATCGAGTATAACTTGAATACTCACCTTCTGGTCTAAATAATAAGAAGAACATAAAGATAGGTACTAATAAAATTCTTAAAAGCGTTAATTTATTAGGTAAATTCATTCTAATTTCTCTCCTATTAAATCATATTCATATGCATCTGTTACTTGAACCTTTATCAAATCACCTGACTTAGCATCTACATCCTTAATATAAATAAAACCATCAATTTCAGGAGCATCCCGTTCAGTCCTACCGATAACTAAAGTCTCCCCTGCTTCCTTTTGTATCTCTTCGACTAAAACATCTACTTCTTCACCAATCCAAGCTTGATTTCTTTCTAAAGCAATCTCTTTTTGCAGCTCCATAACCCTTTCGTATCTTTCTTCCTTAACATCTTCCTCAACTTGATTAGGCATCTTAGCTGCTAAAGTACCCTCTTCCTGAGAATATTTAAAAGTTCCTAAACGATCAAACTGCGCCTCCTGAACAAAATCTAATAAATTTTTAAACTCTTTTTCTGTTTCACCAGGAAAGCCAACAATCAAAGAGGTTCTAATCGTCATTTTAGGAATTCTATCTCTTAACTTCGAGATTAAAGTTAGAATCTCCTCTTTAGTTCCTCGTCTATCCATCTCTTCTCTTATTCTATCATCAGCATGTTGAATTGGGAGATCAATATAATTGCAGATTCGTTCATGTTTAGCTATCATTTCTATTAGCTCATCACTAAAATCATTAGGATAAGCATATAATAATCTGAACCATTTAACATCTTCTATCTTAACCAATTCTTTTAATAATTCTACTAATTTAGACTCACCGTATAGATCAATTCCGTATTTAGTAATATCCTGAGCAATAATATTTACCTCTTTTACTCCTTGCTTAGCTAACCCTTTCACTTCTTTAACTATATTATCAATCTTTCTACTACGCAAATCGCCTCTTAGCTTGGGAATCACACAATAACTACAACGGTTATTGCATCCTTCAGCTATCTTAACATAAGTAGTATATCCTACATCTAACCTCTTCCTAGGTAACTCTTTTTGATAATCAAAATTAGGATCAGTAACTTCAAATTTATTCCTACCATCTAAACCCTCATTAATTACCTCTACAATTTCATCAAAATTACCTGTTCCTAAAATAGCATCTATTTCTGGAATCTCTTCTTTTAACTCTTCAGGATAACGCTGAGTTAGACATCCGGTTACAATTAAGACTTCACAATTATCTTCTTTATATTTAGCTAACTGTAAAATAGCCTCTATTGACTCTTCTTTGGCATCACCAATGAAGCCACAAGTATTTACAATTAAAACCTCTGCTTCTTCATAATCATCAACCAACTCTAAACCTGCCTCTTCTACCAAGCCAATCATAATTTCTGAATCAACTTGATTCTTAGGACAGCCTAAACTTACTAAACCGACACTTGACATTAATTAATTTCTCTCCTTTCACAACTACTTCAGATATTACAATAATGACTATCTCATGTACGTTAATTTAATACATATTCTTCTAGTTAACTACTATTAATATTTAAATTATCCATATACTTATTATTTATCAGTAAGACTATTATATTCTAAAGAGCCTATCTATCTTTCTTTATAATTAATTCAATATACCGTTTGAAAGTCCTTTATTAAAACGAAAATAGTCAATATATCTCATGACTCATTAAAATTTCAGAGATATATTGACTATTTATTAATAATTTTAAATATTTTATAATTAGATTTGAAACTCAATTATGTTTAGAATTTGATAATTAATCTAATCAATCTTAATCAATTCGTAGTCTCTACTTCCTAAACCTATTCTTTCACCGTGAGCTAATTGAGCTGTCCAATCAACATTAGGGTGAACACCTCTAAATTTATCTTCACCAGGCTTAAAATTCTTCTGTAGTGCGCTATTCTTACGCCCTAATTGTTCATTAACTAAATCAGCTGATGCTTGGTCAATTGCTACTGGGTCTTTTGAAGCTAAAATCCCGATATCATCGACTATCGGTCGGTCACTCCAACCGCAACAATCACAAAGCGGACTAATATCCATAACAAAGTTAATAAATCCTACTTTATCTTTTTTATCTTTCAAAATTCCTAATGTATACTCAGCCATTCTTTCCTGTACTGCTACCGGGGCATCGTCCCACTGTACTGTAATAGCATCGGTTGGACAAGTAACCATACATTCACCACAGCCTATACATTTTTCAGAATCTAATTGACTAACATCTCCAATAACAAATGCGTCTGCTGGACACCATTCACTACACTTTCCACAAGCAACACACTCTTCATCAACTACTTCTGGACTAACCGTAGCGTGCATCATCTGTTTACCACTTCTACTACCTAATCCCATACCTACATTCTTGATAGCGCCACCAAAACCAGTTAATTCATGGCCTTTAAAATGAGCTATACCAAACATACCATCAGCACTATAAATTTCACTACCAATTCTTACTTGCTCAAAATGCTTTTGGTTAATCTCAATCTCTCTATAGTTCTTCCCTTTTAAACCATCAGCAATAACTAAAGGAGCCTGTACTGTCGAATAACCAAATCCATTAGCAATTGCAGTATTTAAATGGTCTACCGTATTAGACCTTGTTCCAGAATAAAGAGTATTAGCATCAGTTAAAAAAGGTTTTCCTTGGGCCTTCTTAATCTCTTCAACTAACCTTCTAATAAATACTGGTCTAATAAAACCTGTATTTCCTTCCTCACCAAAATGAAGTTTGATTCCAAATAGTTCATCCTCTTCAATCAGTTTATCAAAGCCAGCTTCATTAAATAACTTAGATAACTTATTAATTAAATTACTATCCTTATCTTTTGCTTTCATATCTGTGTAATATACTTTACTCATTAAAAAAATTCCTCCTTCAACGACTGAAATAATTGATGCTCTCACTAAATAGAATGCATTATTTAATAAAAATTTATTAATGAAACTAGATTATACCAAAAATTAATCCTTAATTAACTTTAAGGCCTCAGCTCTAACAGCTTGGTCTTTATGTAAGATTCCTCTTACAGCTGAAGTAGTAGTAAATGAACCAGGCTTCTTAATCCCTCTCATAGTCATACACATATGTTCGGCCTCGATCACAACAATTACGCCACGAGCATCTATATTATCCATTATAAGGTCTGCAACTTGGCTTGTCAACCTTTCTTGTAATTGTGGTCGTTTAGCAAACGAATCAACAACTCGTGCTAACTTACTTAAGCCAGTCACCTTACCACTTTTAGGAATGTAACCGACATGTGCCTTCCCATAGAATGGTAAAAGATGATGTTCACACATAGAATAAAAAGAAATATCTTTAACCAAAACTAATTCTTCATGCTCCTCGGTAAAGAATATCTGTAAATCATCTGATGGGTCTTTGTGTAATCCGCTAAATACTTCTTCATACATTCGAGCTACTCTATCTGGTGTCTCCTGTAGTCCTTCTCTTTTTGGATCTTCTCCAATAGCTTCTAAAATCATTTCTACTGCTTCTCTAATTTTATCTCTATCTACCATAATTAATTCTCCCTCCGCAATTATCTTTTTATAGTATTTCATATACTGAATATCCTTAATAATATATTTCCCCATTAATCTAGAATTTCCTGCTCAAAATCAATTTTATTACTAAATTATGGTTCTATTATTCAGATATTTTTAAAAATTAATTCTCTTTCAACAAGGAAATTCATTAACAATAGATAATTATATATAATATAACTATTAATTGGAAGAATAATAACTCTAAGGAGGCTTTTAATTTATGGAAACCCCGAATTTAAAAGAACTTGCTAAAGAATATGAACAGGATAATGATATTATAGCATACCAAAAGGCACAAGAAAAATTAAGTAAGTTAAATCCAGAAGAAGTAGCAGATAAAACTGGTGCTAAATTTAACTCAGAAAAAAGTAGATTTGAATTAAATATGATGGGCAAAAAGCATTTCATAAGTTATCCTGATGGAGAAATACGAACAGCAGAAGGTAAGGACGTACACTTCCCAATTAACGTCTTAATTCTTCATTACTTAACTGAAGCCAGTGGACAACCATTAGAAGATAAGCTAATATCCTATCGTGAAATTCCAGAAGGTGGAGAAATTTACTACGGCCCTTTTAAACGAAGAGCAATCGACCCCCTAGTTAAAACTTTTGGTGAACGACCAAAGACTTTAATTGAGGCTAGCAAACATTTAAACGGAGAAATAGCAGAAGTTGGCGATTATAGTGTTTCTATTCCTGTCTTCCCTAATATCCCTGTTACCTTTGTTATTTGGGAAGGAGATGATGAATTTCCCCCATCAGGAAATGTATTATTTGATGCTTCAGTAGCATCTTATTTATCAGCGGAAGATTTAGCATTCGTAGGTAGTGTTCCTCTATGGAGCTTAAGTGGAATTGCTAAAGAACTGTAAACTAGATGTATTAATTCTACTACTTTATATGATAATAAATAAAAACTATTAATAACTAGAGGGGGTAGTAGATATTGAGAAAACATAGCAAACTATACTTACAAGAAGCGACTAAACTACTAAGAGAAATAAAGATGCATAAGTCTAAAAAATTAAGTAAAAATTGTGGAATTTCCAACATTATTGCTGGGTTTTACTTGTTGATTGGAAGAATTCAAAGAACAAAATAAGTCCGTGAATTCACGGACTTATTAAATTTTTATTCTTATACTTTAAACTCTTTTTAGGTGAATTAAATAGTTGTTCTTTCCCTAATCCATTAAAACTTCGTAATGATTTAATGATTATCTCAACCTCAGGAAACTCTCTTATATAAACTAAAGGATAAGAAATGTAGTCATTAGGCTGAATAGTTGCTGGAATGACTACTTTAAATTGATAAGTATTATATACTGATTCAGTTCTAGGATTAATAATATTAACTTCATAATTAAGCTGGATGTGGGAGATTAGTCGTCTTCCTGAATTAAAAAGATTGATATATAGATAAGTTTCATCCGGAGCTACTGACATAAATTGTTTATCATTATCAAATTCACCGACTAATAAATCTTCGTTTTCTATAAACTCCTCTTTAACCTCATCCCTTTTTCTTTCAATAAACATAAATTTAATATCCTCTTCATATTCTTTTTCAAAGGATTCTTTCATAAAGTTTAATGTCTTCTCCCCCATTTTTACATACTGCCAGGTAGCATAAGCTAATATCAAACTAGTTAAAATAGACAATAACCCTGCATAACGATTTCCAAGCTTCATAGTCGTTATCAAAGCTAATTTTAAATTACTAAATTCATAAATCCCTAATATAAATACTACTAATAATAAAATAATGACTTCTAAAATTTTCATTCACCTCTTAGTGAGATTATCTAGTTAATAATATTCGCAGCTAAAACTAAGATTATACTATCATATTATTCTTTACAAGTTATATATTTTCTTAAGAATTGTACATGATTATCTCTTATGCTGGAAACAATAGAAATATAACTTGAATCCTTAGTTGGGAGGTGAAATATGGAATATAAAGATGAACTTCAGGCTAGAATTAAAGAAGTAAAGAAAAGATTAACAGATAAAGACATCAACCAACATACAGAGAAGAAATTAAAAGAAGAGTTACAGACCTTGCTTTTAGACTATAATGAACTACAAGCACCACAAAAAGTTACTGTTGAGGATACTAATCATATCCCCTATGCTGTTTTTGACGCTGAAGATGTTAATAAATATTATGAATAACTCTTATCTAAATACATTATTTTAAATATTTAGGATATTATATTCATAACAAGATAATCAAAGGAGTGAAGTATTAGATATGTTAGAATCTTTTAAAAGTTTTCGTAACTTCCTTGCTAAACAGGTGGGTATGGCAGAAAAGATGGGAGTTTCTGATAACTCATTAAGTAAAGCGACTAATCGACTTGCTGATTTTCTAGCCGACAATGTAGAACCTCGTAATAAAGAAGAAAAGATTTTAAAAGAATTATGGGCAGTAGCTTCAGAAGAAGAACAATCTACTTTGGCCAAATTAATTTTAAGAATGATTGAAGATACCGAACAGAAACATTAAAGAAGTTAAATTTAAGCGAAGGGTGGATATTCATATAATATTCATCCTTCTTTTTATTCAATTTTATTTATTCTTAGTTAGCCTTTGATAAGCAATTATCTTTTCATCTAAAGTCCTACTTAAGTCAATTACTTTTTCTTTCAAATTAGCAGTCGTAAAATTGGCTTCGTATTGATTTAATTTACTGCGTAACTCTGAAATCTCCTGGCTTAGCCTCTGTTTCTTTATTTGCTCAAGCATCTTTGCTTTTCCTCCTACAATATAATTCACTATCTATTCATTCTATAGGCTCTATTGTATAAAGTCTAATACAAGATTACAATGATAATTATCACAATTATTGCTATTATTCACTAGTATGACTAATTAGCAAAATAATTGCAAATAAAAGAAGGATTTCAACCTCTTCTCCTTAAAGTTTATCTTATATAGACTAATATACTTCAAATGGAGTGAAAAGCAAATGAAATTAATCTTTTTAGTATTAATTACGATATTAATTAATCTACCTTTCGGTGCTTATCGAACTAAGACTAAAAAATTCTCATTAAAATGGTTTTTATCTATTCACATTCCAATACCTTTTATTTATTTAATGAGAATTAAATCTGGATATGGACTCAAAATTATTCCACTTATGGTTCTAGCAGCATTTACTGGACAATTATTAGGAGGAAAAATAATAAAAAAGAGGGATTAATCTATGTGATTATCATAGTTCTCATCTGTTAATTGAATACTTAAAATATCTTCTATATTAAACATCTTTTCTTGTTTACGTAAATGACAGTAACCATATAATTTTTTATCTGTCATTTTATATGGATCTACTTGTTGATAGCGAATATCGCCTTGTGTATTCTTGTAAACCATCTTTACAGTCCGCTTCTCCCTAATACCAGTCTGTAGATCCTTCAACATAAGTCCTCCCTCCTATATCCTAATTTCTATTTTACCATTTTCTCCTCTTTCATTAAATGCATAGTTTTATCAGGATGATCCGTAACAACAAAGACTTCTTGGACCGAAGAACTAGTCTTAGCCAAGACTTTAATTCCTGTTGGTGTATTATATTTTAATTGTAAATAAGGCTCCATTCCACTACCACTACGTCGATTAATACGTCCTGGAATAATACTTTTAATTGTTTTTAAAGTCGCTAAATCTTCTAATAAAGGTAGTATATCTTCAATTATAGTATGTTCTTGTTTTATCTTATTAATTCGGTACTTCCCACCCAAAATTATCACTCCTTTCGCAATAGTCTCCTAACCAATAATTTTATTTATACTAAATTTTATCATATATAACTAGTATGATAAAGCTTTCACATAATTAATTATACTTAAATTAACGCACATGATACCTAGCATATGTATATTTCTATATATAATAAACAATTACCTGCTTAATTTTGTCGAAAAATTACCAGTATTAATTTTATTAACTCTCCAAAGAATAATGTTAGAATATCAATAAAAAAGGAGTTGAAAATTTTATGTTTAATCATGACAAGGAATTACTACACGAAGTTAAAGTAGACCAACCTAACCCTGCTTATGCTGCTATGTTACAGGAGCAGTTAGGAGGCGCAAATGGAGAACTAAAAGCGGGCTTACAGTATTTCTCACAAAGTTTCCGTATTCAAGACCCAGAGATTAAAGATGTTTTCTTAGATATTGCTGCTGAAGAGTTCAGTCATGCTGAAATGGTTGCTCAAATGATTACTATGCTAAATGGACATGATGTGGCTAATACTAATGATACCGTTGGCCAAATCGAATCACAAGTTCTTGGTGGTCTTTCCCCAATGCTAGCTAATGCTTCTGGAACCCCTTTTACTGGCAACTTCATTAACGTTACTGGTGACATTGCTGCTGATATTTTATCTAATATTGCAGCTGAGCAGCGTGCTAAAGTTGTTTATGAGTACCTCTATCGCCAAATTGACGATCAAGGAGTAAGAGAGACTATTGATTTCTTGCTTAATCGTGAAGAGGCTCATAATGCTTTATTTAGAGAAGCACTAAATAAAGTACAACAGAATCAAAATTCATCTAACTATGACTTTGGAGTTACTGAAGACTCTAGGCTTTACTTTGACTTATCTACCCCAGGTAGATATTTTGATAATCCTAACCCTACTCCTCCGTCTTTCAGTGACCCACAAGGCGATACTCAAACCCATACTTTTAATGACCCTGGCATGCATTAAAAGGAGTATAATAAAAACAAATCAAGGGCGATATGCTTAATTGAGCATATCTACCCTTGATTAATCTAATCCTAAAGCTTCTTTTTCATTTGTAATCACTCGTAAAACTTCTTCTTTTGCCGGACCACCTATAGAACTTCTTGCATCTACAACAGCCTCTAAAGCAATCTTATCATAAATATCACTAGTAAACTGATTTGAAAATTGCTGCCATTCATCTAATCTTAAATCAGATAACTTCTTCTCTTTTTTTACACAATGGAGAACCGTCTTCCCTACCACTTCATGGGCTTCTCTAAATGGTAGACCTTTTTCAACTAAATAATCAGCTACATCAGTTGCATTAGTAAATCCATCTTCAGCTGTTGCTTCTACTCTTTCTTTCTTAAATGTTGTTTTAGATAACATCCGAGCAAATAATTCTAACGCTCCGGTTAAGGTATCTACAGTATCAAATAATCCTTCTTTATCTTCCTGCATATCTTTATTATAAGCTAGTGGTAATCCTTTCATCACGGTTAAAAGTTGCATTAAATGACCGTAAACTCGCCCCGTCTTACCTCGAATTAGCTCAGGAACATCGGGGTTCTTCTTTTGTGGCATAATACTACTACCTGTACAGAATGCATCATCAATATTAACGAAATTAAACTCCTGTGAAGTCCATAAAACTAATTCTTCACTAAACCTACTTAAATGCATCATCAATATTGAAGATGCAGATAAAAATTCAATTACAAAGTCTCGGTCACTAACTGTATCCAAACTATTCTGACTCACTCCATCAAATCCTAGTTCATCAGCTACAAATTGACGGTCAATATCAAAAGTTGTTCCAGCTAAAGCACCTGCTCCTAAGGGTAAAACATTAGTCCTTTTATAACAGTCAATAAAACGTTCATAATCTCGTTTTAATTTGCTATAATAAGCTAATAAATGATGTGCTACTCTAACTGGCTGGGCTCGTTGTAAATGAGTATAGCCTGGCATTATAACATCAACATTCTCTTCAGCTAAGTTCAATAATACTTTTTGTAATTTCTCAATTAATCCTTTAATATCCTCAATTCGATCTTTAAGATAAAGACGCATATCGAGAGCTACTTGGTCATTTCTACTCCGAGCAGTATGTAACTTTCCTCCTACCGCGCCAATCTTATCAGTTAACCTCTTTTCAATATTCATATGAATATCTTCTAAAGCAACTTCAAACTCAAATTCACCGGCTTCAATCTCTTCTAAAATTTCTTTTAATCCAGCGATAATTTGGTCTTTTTCTTCTTCAGTCAAGATGTCACAATGGGCTAACATCTTTACATGAGCAATGCTTCCTTGAATATCATATCTATATAATCGTTTATCAAACCCAATTGAGGAAGTGTACTCTTCTACTAATTGGTCTGTTTCTGCTTCAAATCTACCTCCCCATAATTTCATATCCTTCTTCCTCCTTATCATCTTCGGAACCTTCAGTATTCAATTCTTTACTAATTACTGCTCTTGTGTAATCAGCATCTTCTTTTAAATCAACAACCTTATAACCTAAACTTTTATAAAAATCAAGTAAACCTTTTAATCTATAAGCAGAGTATAGAGTAACTCGCTTGCCGCCTTTAGCTTTAACTCTTGCTTCTACTTCATTAATTAACCTCTGACCAACATTTCGATTTTGATATTTAGCTAATACACCTAGCCTACTTAAATAAAATGTCTCTCCATCTGATGAATGATAACGAACTGAACCAACAGGTTTATTATTTAAATAAGCAATTAATATCTCTTTCTTTTTAATCTCTCTTTTTACATCTTCTCTAGTTTCCAATAAAGCTGGCGTAGTCGGAAAGAGAGATGGATCATTATAATGTTGAAAAGCTCGTTTAGTTAAGTTAAATACCAAATCGCTATCAGCTAGCTCTGCTTTCTTAATTTTAATATCCATGCTCTCTTCCCTCCTTATTTTAAAGTTTAAACTATTATTCATTATTGACTTTACCATGCACCTTTAATGGCAACCCAAATAATTCAATAAAACCGATTGCCGCATCGTGATTAAATGTATCTGATTTCTCATAAGTAGCTAAGTTCTCTTGGTATAATGAGTTATCAGATTTTCTACCAACTACTGTAGCATTTCCTTTATATAATTTTACTCTAATAGTACCGTTTACATACTGCTGAGTGCTATCAATAAATGCATCTAATGCTTCTCGTAAAGGTGAGAACCACTGACCATAATATGTTAACTCTGCATACTTTTCAGAAATTAATTCTTTATAATGATAAGTCTCTCGATCTAAAACTAAGTCTTCTAAATGTCTATGAGCATCTAATAAAACCTCTGCCGCTGGTGCTTCATAGATTTCACGCGACTTAATTCCTACTAATCTATTTTCAACCATATCTACTCGACCAACACCATGTTTAGCAGCAATCTCATTTAACTCATTTACTAATTCAACTGGCCCTAACTCTTCGCCATTAAGTGCTATTGGCTCACCATTTGCAAACGTAACCTCTATGTATTCTGCTTCATCTGGAGCATCTTCTGGAGCAGCCGTAATCTGATAAACCTCTGCAGGTGGCTCAGCCCATGGATCTTCTAAAATTCCACATTCAATACTAATCCCCCATAAATTACGATCAATACTATATGGATTTTCTTTCGTAGCTCCTACTGGAATATCATTCTCATTAGCATAATCGATCTCTTCTTCTCTAGAGCCAAATTCCCATTCTCGTAATGGAGCAACAATCTTGATATCTGGATCTAAAGCATGATATGACACATCAAACCTAACCTGGTCATTACCCTTTCCTGTACAGCCGTGAGCAACAGCATCTGCACCTTCCTTCTTAGCAATCTCAATCATCTTCTTAGCAATTAATGGTCGTGAATAAGCTGTAGCTAATGGATATTTCCCTTCATACTTAGCTCCTGCTTTAAGCCCTTTAAAAGCATAGTCCTTCAAAAACTCTTCTTTTAAATCTTCAATATATATCTTGCTGGCACCTGTAGCCAATGCCTTCTCTTCTAAAGGCTCTAAATCTTCATTCTGTCCTACATCAGCGGCAAATGCAATTACTTCGGCATCATATTCATCTTTAATCCATTTAATTGCTACCGATGTATCTAACCCTCCTGAATACGCTAAAACAATCTTATTAATATCTTTCTTACTCATTATGACTCCTCCTTGAATATTATTATATTTTATCTATCTCTTCTAATCTATTCATTAATTATAGATCTTTTCCTTCATTATCTGCCATTAATTTTGCCATTATTGCCTTTTGTACATGCATTCTATTCTCTGCTTCATCAAAAACAACTGATTGTGGTCCGTCGATAACTTCATCAGTCATTTCCTGTCCTCTATAAGCAGGTAAACAATGCAAGAATATAGCATCATCTTTAGCTGTACTCATTAACTCTGTAGTTACTTGATAGCCATCAAAATCCTTCATTCTAGCTTCCTTCTCATCTTCATCCCCCATACTAGCCCAAGTATCGGTATAGACTGCATCAGCATCTTTAACTGCTGCCTCTGGATCGTCAATAATCTCTACTTTACTACCACTTTTCTCTGCTTGTTTCTTCGCTTTAGCGATTATTTCTGAATTAGGCTTATAATCATCTGGAGTTGCTATGGCAACATCCATTCCTACTTTAGTAGTTCCTAATAATAATGAATTAGCTATATTATTTCCATCGCCAAGATAAGCTAGCTTCTTGCCTTCTAAATTCCCTTTCTTCTCTTGAATAGTATATAAATCAGCTAAAATCTGACAAGGATGTAAGAGATCAGTCAATCCATTGATAACTGGAACTGTTCCCTCTTCAGCTAACTCCTCTACATCACTATGGTCATAAGTTCTAATCATAATCCCATCAATATATCTAGATAGAGTCTTAGCCGTATCACTAATTGACTCTCCTCTTCCTAACTGAATATCGTTAGAACTTAAGAATAAAGCATGCCCCCCTAATTGAAACATACCTGTTTCAAAAGAAACTCTAGTTCTTGTTGATGATTTTTGGAAGATCATCCCTAAAGCCTTACCTGCTAAGATTGGATGATCAACTCCATTCTTTACTTCTTCCTTTAGTTTATCTGTCAATTCAAATATTCCCTCTATATCCTCAACTGTCAAATCCGCAACTGTTAATAAATGATTCTTCATTACCTTTCACCCCTTGCATCTAGCTTTTTTATAATTATACATGCTATAGAATAATTATGCAAGGGGTTTTATGATTTTATTTGAAATTATATTCATTAATAAAATTTTCAACTCCAATTCTTGTTTTTGGGAAATCAATACCCTGCCTCTTTACTTTGCTACAATCTAACCTAAGGTCTCTTGGCTTATTAGCACTATATTTTTCATAATCAGGAATCAATATTCTTTCAGTCTTCTCTTCTGGCATTTGCAACTCTTCAAAAATCAACTTAGTAGTTTCATATCTACTTAATTCATTTTCACTGCCAAAGTGGTAGGCACCATAAGGTAATTTAAAAACTTCTTCAATATTCCCAATCAAATCGTATACATACGTCATTCCTCGATATTCATTAACAGCAACCTTAATCCCTTCATTCCTCAAGATAGCATTGAAGACTTGACTAAATATATTACTCCCCATCGGCATCTTACGTTCATAAGCACCATAAACCCAATTAAATCTTAAAATCCATAATTCATCTATAACTTCACGTAGTTTTTCTTCTGCTTTTAATTTTGTTTTTCCATATGTAGTATTAGGCACAGGATTATCCTCTTCTATATAAGGGCCAGTCTTTTGATTACCATTAAAGACTTGCTCTGTCGAGTAGAATACTAATTTAGCACCAATTTCTGCTGCTATCCTACCGATATGAACCGCACTTTTGGTATTAACTCGATAAGCTAAATCAGGATTCTCTTCACAGGTATCAGTAGCCGCTATTGCTGCCCCATGTAAAATAATATCTGGATTCTCTTTTTTCAAAATTCTTTCTATCTTTTTGAAATCAGTAATATCGGCATCTTTCCTAGTTAAACCAACTATCTCATACTTATCTTCATAATATCGTTGTAAACGAGAATTAATAAATCCTGTTGCCCCGGTTAAAAGTAACTTTGTCTTTTGCTTCATTGTTTGTTTCAACTCCTTATTATTCATCATTCAAGTTGCTTGCATCTTCAATTGATTATACTTATAAACTAATTATTTAACTGATATTACTCTATTATTTTGAAACTACATCAATTTCTTCTGTTGTTAATTCATAAATATTATAAACCATTCGTTCTATCTGTTGCTCAATCTTCTCAATACTAAATTCTAATTCTTTAATCTTCTCTTGGGTCTCATTCCAGTCACTAACTATTCTTTTTACTATCTCATCTTGATTATAGTTAGATATTTCAATCTGTAAAATTTTTTGAATTAAACCCCCACTAAATCTATTCACTTCTTCTAGCTTCTCATCACTCAAGTTCTCAAAATAATACTTAATATACTGTTGTTTAGCTTCATCTTGAACTTCAAATTTTATCAGCTCATACTTCCTATTACTCGTTTTATCAGCATAAAGCGTTAAAATAGAATCTTCAATATTAATCGTCATTGCTCTAACTTTACTTGCCCGACCAGAATAAACTTTATCATAAAACGAATTATCCTTTCCTACTATATCTGCTAATTGCAAACCACCTTTAGAAATGTGTCCATTAATTAAATCTATAAAGCTGGTATTCTTTAATTTATTTAATACCTCATATAGCTCTAATAACCTATTAACTAAATTAACAAACTCTTCTTGCTTCTCTTTTTCCAATTCCAAAATAGGAAACTTCTCTAAATGATGATTCTTTAACTGTGGCATTGACTCTAAATTAGTAACTAATCGGGTTGTATAGTAAAAACTGAATAATCTACTATTCATTAAAGCTAATATATATTTTAAGTCATATTCTTGTTTAGGCTCATAAAGAAAATATAGAGACTGTTCAGGGAAAACCCCACTATCATCATAAGTAGCAATAATACTTCTCCCTGTCTTTCTTAAGAGTACCTTTTCTGGAAATGATAATTTTTCTTCATCTCTTGTTCTTCCAGTAATATTTTCATCTTTAAATTCAAAATAATGACATCCTTTAATCTGATATCGACCTATATCTTCTCCTTTATAAACTTTAAGCTGTTCTTTAGATTCTTTTGTTTCAGCTATTTTAAAGGCTTTTCCTCCGAAACCAGAAGTAGATTTAACAATAGAACTTAACAAGATGCTTTTTTTATTCTCTTCCATTTTACAGATAATATTATAAGCTTCTTGGTTATCAAAATAATCAAACGTAAAATTATCATGACATAAATAATCTTGCTGTTGAATCTTTAAGTAATCATTTCCGTATGATTTTACTTCAATTATATGATCTTTTTCAGGTTTTGACTTTTTAATAGTATAAACCATTGTATCAGTCGTAATCCTTGGGAAGTCAACCCTATACATTAATTTCATTAAAGTATAATTCTTTAATATTTTTTCTCGCAAATTAACAAATTGTTGGTTAAACCCTAGTCGATCTGGCACAATAAAAGAATGAACTCCCCCATCTTTTGTTAACTGTAGTGATAATTTAACAAAGTACTCATATAAATTCGGCATATAAGTATTAGATTCATATCTGTTTATTAAGTAATCTATTTCACCTTCAGAAATTTGATTAGCAAATTTTCCAGTTAGAGAGACCCAAGGTGGATTCCCTAAAACTATGTCAAAGCCTCCATTATCCATAATTTGAGGAAATTCCTGATTCCATTTAAAAGCTTTATCTCCAGCTATCTCTTCATCTTCAATTAGCGAATTCCCAACCTTAATATTGCTATCAAGACTAGCTAAAGATTGATTTTGGCTTGCTGTTTTTAACCATAAGGATAACTTAGTAATCTCTACTGCTTCTTCATTAAGGTCTACACCATAAATATTATTCTGTAAAACTTCTTTCTGTAAAGGAGTTAAACTAAAGATACTTCTTTGTCCATATTCATTCCTAAGAAAGTCAATCTTTTCATAAACTTTTTGATACTCTTCTAATAAATAATCAAAAGCTTGAGTTAAAAAAGCCCCTGATCCACAAGCGGGATCTAAGACTTTAACTTTCTTTAGCTGCTCTTCATATTTTCTATAAAATTCTAAATGTGCTGCTTTATACTTTTCTTTTAACTGAGCTGTAGATGCAGAATCAACATCTGGTAAATCACTCTCTCCTAACTCTTCTCTAACTTTCTTCAAATATACATCAATCGAATTCTTTACTATATATTTAGCAATATATTCTGGCGTATAAAAGATACCTGTCTTCTTCTTTTGAGTAGCCTTAACCTCGTCTTCATCACTGAAAATATTAGCTTTTAGCTCTGCAATATCAGTAATAGACTGCTCAAAGATATGCCCTAAGATATTAACATCTAAATCATTATTAAAATCATAATCAGCAATTTGCTCTATTAGTTCAAAAAAATCATCTTTAATTAATAATCCATTTAAAACTTTATCTTCTTTAAATAATCCTCCATTATAAGCATTAATATTATATTCTGAACTTCCTTGATCTATAGCTTTAAAAAGTCCTCTAATCTCATCCCAAACCGGTGTCTTGCTGATTGTAAAGGAATTATTAGCTCTCTGAATTACTTTTTGTAAAATATTAGCTGGTAATAATCCTAAGTCTTCACAAAAACAGATAAAAATAATCCGATCTAGTACTTTTTGGGATTTTTCTAATAAAACCTCTTCGTCACAATTAGAATTATACTCTTTTAAATGTTTAAATAGTCTTATTCGCGTCTCTTTATATAAATTATAGAATTCTACTACTATATCTTCCATAACTAGAAATATCAACTCCCTTATTTTAACACTACTATGATTTATTCTTTAATCTTTACCAAATTTCCTTTAGACATTATAAAACCGAAACTAAAATTATAAAATTTACTTACATAAAAATTTATAACTTAGAAAAAAATAAAAGAGACCTAAAAGTAAGAAGGAGGTGGCCTCGATGTCTAAAATCAAATGCAATGTAGAAGAATGTCAGTATAATACAAGTGACTTATGCCAAGCTTCTACAATTCAAGTGAAAGAAGGAATGCAAGATCATATGATTAGTACTTCAGATGATACTGCATGCAAAACTTTCACACCTAAAACAGATTTAAGTTAATCATATCAAAAAACTCCTGGTTAGAAACCAGGAGTTTCAAATTATGATTATAATATTTTCAATCATTCTCTTGCTTTAATTTACTGACACTTGCTTATAGACTAAGCTAAATATTTATCCAATGATAAGACCTGAAAGTTATCTAAGTCTTCTTTTAACATCTCTACTAAAGCTTTAGCCGTACTAATCGAAGTCAAACACGGAACATTATATTCAACTGCTGTTCTTCTTATCTGAAACCCAGTTCTATTAGCAATCTTACCTCTAGTAGGAGTATTGATTACTAAATCGACCTCATTCTCCTTAATCAAGTCAAAAACATCTTCACCCTGACTATGCTTAAGTACAGTTTCTATTTCAATCCCTACTTCAAATAACTTCTTAGCCGTATTAGTAGTCCCAATTAAACTAAAACCTAATTCAATAAGCTCATTTGCCAAATCAATAGTCGCTTCCTTATCTCTGTCAGCTACTGATAATAGCACTTTTCCTCCCTGTGGAAGATTAAAACCTGCTGATAAGATAGATTTATATAATGCTTTTGAGAAAGTAGTGTCAGTTCCCATTACCTCCCCAGTTGACTTCATCTCCGGACCTAAAAAGATATCTACATCAGCTAACTTTTCAAAAGAAAATACTGGTGATTTAACAGTGATTAATTCTGATTCTGGTACTAAGCCATATTCGTAACCTAACTCCGGAAGTTTCTTCCCTAACATCGCTTTAGTAGCTAGTTTCACCATCGGCACTCCTGTAACCTTACTTAAGATTGGAATCGTTCTACTAGCCCTTGGATTAACTTCTAATACATAAGGCTTACCTTCCTGGTCGATAACAAATTGTATATTTACTAACCCTTGTACTTCTAACCTTCTTGCTAACTTAACCGTATAATCAACAATCTCATCAATCTGCTTCTGACTTAAGGTCTGTGGAGGATAAACAGCCATGCTATCGCCTGAATGAACCCCTGCTTTCTCAATATGCTCCATAATTCCAGGGATCACTACATTCTCACCATCAGCAATTGCATCTACCTCTACCTCTTTACCAAGAATATACTTATCAATTAAGACTGGATGCTCCGGAGAAGCCTCTACTGCTAACTCCATATATTCTAGAAGTTCTTGCTCTTTATAAACAACCTCCATAGCGCGCCCACCTAGTACATAAGAAGGTCTAACTAATAATGGATAGCCTAAATCTTCTGCAATTTCTAAAGCCTCATCAGTTGAAGTAGCTGTAGAACCTTCCGGATACCTAATCTCTAATTCATCTAACACTTCACCAAACTTCTGTCTATCTTCTGCCAAATCTATACTCTCTACGGAAGTTCCTAAAACTTTTACTCCTCTTTCAGCTAATGGTTTAGCTACATTAATTGCTGTCTGTCCTCCAAACTGTAAGATTACTCCTTTCGGGTCTTCTCTATCGATGATATTCATTAAGTGCTCCGGGGTTATCGGTTCAAAGAATAACTTATCTGAAGTATCATAATCGGTACTAACAGTTTCTGGATTATTATTAACAATTAATGATTCTATATTCTCTTCCGATAGAGCCTTTACCGAATGGACACTGCAGTAATCAAATTCTATTCCTTGTCCGATCCTAATCGGACCAGAACCAACTACTAATACACTATCATTCTTAGAATCGAAAGTCTCATCTTCTAACTCATAAGTAGAATAATAGTAAGGGGTAGCAGCTTCAAACTCTGCTGCACAGGTATCTACCATTTTAAATACCGCTTCTACTTCTAACTCTTTTCGTTTAGTTGATACCTCTTCCTCATTAGAGCCTATTAAGTCAGCAATATAAGCATCAGAAAAACCATTCCGCTTCAGTGTTCTAAATTTATCTTTATCTAATTCTTCTAAGGTAGTATTCTTTAAGTTAGTTGCTTCCTCTACTAAATACGCTACTTTAAAGAGAAAGAATTTATCGACTTCGGTAATTTCAAATATCTCTAGTAAATCAAATCCTCGCTTAAGAGCCTCTACAATAATAAATAGCCTTTCATCAGTTGGTACTGCTAACTCCTCTTTAATCTCGTCATCGGATAAATGACTAAAATCAGCAGAGATTAAATCAATATCGGTATCTAACGAATCAATCGCTTTCATCATAGCTTCTTCAAAATTTCTCCCAATTGCCATTACTTCGCCAGTTGCTTTCATCTGAGTAGCCAAATCTCGATCAGCAAAACTAAACTTATCAAACGGCCATCTTGGAATCTTAGCTACTACATAGTCTAAAGTTGGTTCAAAACAAGCAGTAGTCTCCTTAGTAATTGAATTTTCTATTTCATCTAATCTCAACCCAATAGCGATCTTGGCTGCTACCCTAGCGATCGGATATCCGGTTGCTTTTGATGCTAAAGCACTAGAACGACTCACTCGTGGATTAACCTCAATTACACAATATTCTAAGCTATTAGGATTTAAAGCAAACTGAATATTACACCCACCTTCAATTTCTAACTCTCTAATTATCTTTATTGAAGCTGAACGTAACATCTGATATTCTAAGTCTGCTAAGGTTTGACTAGGTGCTACCACTATACTATCTCCGGTATGAATTCCGACTGGATCAAAGTTCTCCATATTACAAACGGTAATGCAGTTATTATTACCATCTCTTAAAACCTCATACTCGATCTCTTTCCAGCCTTTAATACTTCGTTCAATCAAGACCTGACTAATCGGACTATTATTTAGACCTCGACTCACTATATTCTCTAACTGTTCTTGATCATCAGCGATTCCTCCGCCGGTACCACCCATTGTATAAGCTGGTCTAATTATAACTGGATAACCAATCTTTGCTACAAATTCTTCTGCCTCTTCTAGGCTACCTATTATCTCGCTTTCTGCCACCGGCTCTCCAATCTTCTGCATGGTACTTCTAAATCTATCTCGGTCTTCAGCCTTTTGAATAGAATCTAAGGAAGTACCTAATAGATTAACTCCTGTTCTTTCTAAAACTCCAGCCTCTGCTAAGTCTACAGCTAAATTAAGTCCGGTCTGCCCTCCTAAAGTCGGTAAAATACCATCAGGCTCTTCAATTTCAATTACTCTCTCTACAAAATCTATAGTTATCGGTTCTACATAAACCTTATCTGCTATATCAGTATCTGTCATAATTGTCGCTGGATTACTATTAACTAATACTACTTCTATTCCTTCTTCTCTTAATGCTTTACAGGCTTGTGTTCCAGAATAGTCAAATTCGGCTGCCTGCCCAATAATAATTGGACCGGAGCCAATGACTAATACTTTATTTAAACTTTTATTTTTTGGCATAAAGAATCCCCTCCTAAGCTGCTGAATCAACTAGTAGTTTAATAAATTCATTAAACAAATACTCTGAATCATTCGGTCCTGGTGCTGCTTCTGGATGATACTGCACCGAACAGATAGGTAGCTGTCTATGCTTCATCCCCTCTATCGTCCCATCGTTTAAATTTTTATGGGTAACTATAATTTCTTTCGGTAACGAATCTGCTTTAATAGCATAACCATGATTCTGGGAAGTAATATATACTTGCCCAGTACTCAAATCTTTAACTGGATGATTCGCTCCTCGATGTCCGAACTTAAGTTTATAAGTATCAGCCCCTAAAGCTAAACCAAGAATCTGATGTCCAAAACAGATCCCAAATAGCGGCACTTTCCCAACTAACTTCTTTACTTCTGTTACAACTTCTGGTACATCTTTAGGGTCGCCTGGACCATTAGAAATGAAAACACCATCAGGATTAATTTCTAAAATCTCATCAGCCGATGTTTCTGCTGGTAAGACAGTTAGCTTAACATTACACTTTCTAAACGACTCTAAGATATTATTCTTAACTCCTAAATCTAAGACTGCAATATGATATTTAGCTTGGTCAGTAATAGCATCTAAGGAGTATTTCTCATTAGTAGTAACTTCATAAACTAAATCACTACCTAAACTACTTGCCTTTGCTTTCTGAATTAAGCTTTCTGGATTTAAGTCCTCAGTTGAAATTACTGCTTGCATCATTCCATGATCTCTAATATGCTTTGTTAAAGAGCGAGTGTCAATTCCTTGAATGCCAACCACATTATGATGCTTTAAAAATTCTTCATCCGTCTCTTGACAACGCCAATTACTAGGATAATTACAACTCTCTCTAACTATAAAACCACTAACTTGTGGTTCTTTAGATTCATTATCTTCATCATTAATCCCATAGTTACCGATTAATGGATAAGTCATATTCACAATTTGACCGCGGTAAGATGGGTCAGTCATCACTTCCTGATAACCGGTCATACTAGTATTAAATACTACCTCACCATCTACCTCACCAGTAGCACCAAATGACTCGCCAATAAAATATGTGCCATCTTCTAAAGCTAAAATCGCCTTCATACTATCCCCTCCATCTATTTAAGTTAAGTTTTTAACAGAATTGGTTATTGCTTATTAATTGTTGTTAATAATTATACATCATAATGTATAAAGATGCAAACGTATTATTAAATTTTTACAAAAATAAAAAGACACCACTGAACTGGTGTCCTCTATTCTAATATTTAATTATATATTATTAATAAATTACAACTAAAAAATATTCAAATTTATTTTCTCGCCATAATAACTTGCCACTTTAATTGATAAGTCAGCCTAATTTACAATAATTTCCTCTCCTACAATTAATCTTCTCTTATATACAGTACTTCTCCTTCTTCTAAGACTTCTTTATAAAGCATAGGTCCTAATCTAGTTTCAGGAGTTAGTTCATCAGGAGTAAATACAAAAGGATTAAAAGGCAATTTACGGTTAGTAATTAAATTAGAAACTACTGTTCCACGTTCATAACTCCTCATCTCAGTTTCTTTAACAATTAACATATTAATCATAACCTGATTAGTTCCAAAAAGAATAATCTTATCCGGTTCATACTCTTCTTTAATTATTTCTGTAATACGCTCAACCTCACTTCTATACAGATCCGTTGTAGACATCTTATCTCCTCCCTAATCTTTTAAATAATATTATCTTAAATTAGAATTATTTTCTATGAAGAATATCACAGAGATTAGGTAAATTTATCCTTGTATGAATTATAAATTTATAAGGAGAATAATAATAACATCTAAAAAAGAAGGAGCTAAAAATGATAATGAATTATTTTATTGGATTTCTATTAGCATCATTAGCACAAGCAGGAATAGTTTTTACTGGTGAAAGTCTTAATATATCAACATTAAACCCTAAGTTTTCATTAGGTCAACTTTTAATACACATTATCGTTGGACAAATCGCAGGTTGGATTCTAGTTTATTTAGTCAATAATGTTAAATCTATCGCCTCTTTAAGCAAATGGTTAATAGGTATAATATATGGTTTTTTAGTATGGGTAATTGTCTTACCTATTGCCGCCAGCCAAGGAACGATAACTACTACTTGGATGCAAGGAACAAACTTAATCATCTCATTAACTGCGTTTTTACTATTTGGAATAATAGTCGCTTATACAGTTTATCTAGGTCAAAGAGCTACTACTAAATAACTTCTTTATTAAAAAAGACGAAGGCATACTACCTTCGTCTTTTACATTAATGATATATTATTATGAAGCTATTTCCATACTATCTTCTTCCATTAATTCATCAGTTTTAGCTAATCTAGTTACTTCTTCAAATTCATCTAAAATCTCTTCATCTTCTTGAGTAACAAAAGTATTAACAATCAAAATAGTCAAAGCATTAATAATAAAACCAGGTACTATTTCGTACATAGTAGCACCTAAACCGATCTGCTTCCAAACTACCAAAACAATAGTTCCGGTAACCATTCCTGCTAAAGCAGATTTCCAACTTGTCTTTTTAGAAAAGAGCGCAAATAAAACTATCGGACCAAAAGCAGCCCCAAATCCTCCCCAAGCATAGGCAACAAGACCTAAGACGGTATTATTAGGATTTAAAGCTAAGAATAAAGCTACTATCGCAATTAAGATTACACAGATTCTACCAATCTTCATTAATTTCTCTTCCGACGCTTCCTTATTTATAACTTTTTTATAAAAATCCTCAGTCAAAGTAGAAGATGAAACTAATAACTGTGAATCTATAGTAGACATAATTGCAGATAAAATAGCCGCTAATAAGATACCACCAATCCATGGGTTAAATAATTGCTCAATCATATAGATAAATACTTTCTCATTATCTCCACTAGCCAAATTTTCAAACATAGGAATCGAAATAAGCCCTATAATCACTGCCCCACCTAAAGAGATAAAGACCCAAACAACAGCAATAGTCATTGCTTTTGGAAGCTTTTTAACTGATTCAATACTCATAAATCTAGCTAAAATATGTGGCTGTCCAAAATATCCTAATCCCCAAGCCATAGTTGAAATAGTAGCCATAATAGAAAACTCTTTACCAAATAAACTAGTTGAAACACCTTTAAGATTCATTGCACTTGTAATTTCAGTCGCTCCACCTACATAATTATAAGCTAAAAAAGGCACAACTATTATCGCACCAAACATAAGTAATCCTTGGAAAAAATCAGTCCAACAGACTGCCATAAATCCACCTAAAAAAGTATATAAAACAATTATTAATCCGCCAATAAGTACCGCTAAAGTATAATCAATACTAAACATCGATTCAAATAGCTTACCAGCAGCTACTAATCCAGACGACGTATAAATTGTAAAGAATAATAAGGTTATAATCGCTGCTATAATTCTTAATAATCCTGTTGGGTCTTTAAAACGGTCTTCAAAAAATGATGCTAAAGTCATTGAATCTGTCTTTTCAGTATACATTCTCAACCTAGGAGCAACAAACTTCCAATTTAAAGCTGTTCCAATAAATAGACCGATAGCTATCCATGCCTGTCCCATTCCACCTATGTATATAGCGCCAGGTAGCCCCATTAATAACCACCCACTCATATCACTTGCCTGAGCAGATAAAGCAGTCACCCAACTACCCATGCCTCGTCCACCTAATAAGTAATCTTCAATATCAACTGTCTTCTTATAAAAATAAAGTCCAACTCCCATTAAAAAGATAAAATAAAATATAAATGTTATTAAAGTCTGCATCTTAATCATACTTCTTTATTCCTCCCTGCTAAAATAAAAATTATATGATATTAATGATAACATAAGTCATCTTTTTATTCAAATCTATTTATAATTATAAACTTGTTTCCCGTTTATTACTAAACTATCTCTTCTTCAATAATAAGATCAACCTTTTCATTTAAATCAATTGTTATTGGCTCAGGTAATTCTTCATCATCATGCTTTAAAACTTTAATTACCGGTCTTGAATTAGCATGTTTTCTAGCTTTAATAACTACACCTTCATACCCATTATTTAACTTAACTTTTGTCCCAACCGGATAAGGAGTTAAATAATTTAAAAACTCTTCCATCAATCTATCATCTAGTTGCTGTTTAGTTATCATCGTATATAGATATTCAATCACTTCTCTTATACTACAAGCAGGTCTATAAACTCTATCACTGCGCATAGCATCAAAGACATCAGCAATAGCAACTACTCTTCCGAATTCATGAATCTCTTCTTGCTCAATTCCTAAAGGATAACCCGAACCATCACATCGCTCATGATGCTGATAAGCAATACGTGCTGATAATTCATCAATATCAGTATGCTTTGTTAAAAGACTATATCCATAAACAGTATGCTTCTTCACTACCTCAAACTCTGCATCTGATAACTTCGCTGGTTTATTTAAAATTTCAGCCGGCACTAACGCCTTACCGATATCATGCAAAAAAGCACCTATTCCTAATAATTTCAATTCCTCTTGAGTATAATTTAAACTTTCCCCAAGAATTAAAGAAAAGATAGTAACATTAACTAAGTGAAAGAATAACTCATCTTCTAACTTTCTAATATCTCGCAAATTAATAATTATATCACGATTATTCCTGATATCCTCTAAAATTTCCTCAACTAAATTGATAATCTTTTCAGGTTGAATTAATCTACGAGACTCTTTATTCAAATTAACATTTTTTAAACACTCTTTAGCTATAACTACTGCTTCACGTTTGATTTTATCCGAAACTATTTCTTCAACTTCTATATCATCTTTTAATTTCTTATCTTTAACATAAATATAATTTATATTTAATTCCTTTAATTTTTCTATGTAATTTTTGGTTAATTTAATATCTTTTTTAAGTAAAATTTTGTCATCAGCAGTATATATATCCTTAGCTAATTTAACGCCAGGGTCTAACTTTGTAACTTCGGCTAAATACATTATTGTCAACCCCCATTGCTACAAATTAAAACTCTATTTTCATTTTATGTATTCTATACAAACAATAACCTTTTCACTTTGCTTTACTATATAATTCTATATTAAATTATATTTACCTGCAATTTATGTGCTGAAAATCACTAATGAATTGAGCTATAACCATTCATTACTACCAAGTTAGATTTCTAATTTATTAAGAATCATTTATATTTAATACTTTACAATTACGTAAGAGTTAGTTATAATTGTGAGTAAGGTGGTAAAATAAAACACAGATTACATATTAAGGAGGTAAAAGAGTGAAAATTATAGGTTTTAGTGCCGGAGCAATTGGAAGGAAAACAAATGTTGACCGAATGGTTAAAACTATTATGGATGAAAGTGGATTTGAGGCTGAATTCGTAAAGCTTACTGATTTGAATTATTCTGGCTGTAAAGGATGTGCAAATCTATGTGCTGAACCTCAGGAATGTCGACTTAAGGATGACCTCTACCCTTACTACAAAAAAATCAAAGAAGCAGATGCAGTAGTAGTAGGAAGCCCTATTTACTTTGGTTCAATTAATGCAATGACTATAAGCTTTTTAGAAAGATTCTTTGGCTATCGACATGTAAACAACACCATTGCTGGTAAACCCTTTGTTCTAGCAGTTTCTGGAGGCGGATTCCTTGAAAAAATAGAGGAACAGTTTAATCGATTATTGGACCCCTTCGATGTTGAAATTCTTGAGTTTGTTAAATATGAATCAGGAATAATGCCTTGTTTTAAATGTGGTCGTCATCAAGAATGTAAAATTGGAGGAGCTTACCATAAATACGGAGAAGAAGTATTTGACATGGATATTACTCAAGATATGTTTAATGCCTGGGAAGACAATCCTCAAATTCTATCGCAAGTAGAAAATGCAGTTAAAAAATTAAAAGATATTTAATAATTAGGAGGGATAATAATAAACCCCTCCTAATTCATATAGTATCTATCTCCCTTTCTTATTAACAATTAACTATATTTTTCATTTCCTCAACTGTGTATAAATCATATCCAACCTTTATAGTTCACTTCTGAATTTTTGAGCTAATTCTTTAGCCTTATCAGTTACTTCATCTTGCTCTTCAATAGACGTAAACTTATCATCAGTGATCTCACAATCTTCACCAAATAACATAGGCAATGCACTGACCTCACATTCTTCTCCGTAGCCACAAGAAAGACAGGTAACATTCCCATCAGCCATAACTGTTCCTAAGAGATTCATCTGTTCCATTTCAGCAAATGTTGCAATCTGATTTACTGCATTTTCTACGCTACCCATTCCTTTCATTCCTACAGCAACTGCCACAGCTGGTTTACCTTGGTTCATAACTTTCTGGTGCCGCATAGAATACATTCTTTCCATCAAAATCTTTGTTCTTGCATCTATTGCATTATAAGGCGCATAACCACCAATTACAAAACCATCCGCTTCTTTAATCTTAGGTGCAACTTCTGACCACTCATCATCTTGTTTACAGACATTATCTGATGCACAGCCTAAACACGCTTGACAAGGATTTAAATCATAATCGGATAGCTTAATTAACTCATAGTCTTCTCCACTATTCTTTAATATTAATTCTATTAACCGGTCTGTATTACTCTTCTTAACTGGACTTCCGCTAATTCCTAATAATTTTGGCATTTAATTATTCCTCCTTTACTATAAACCAGCCTTATCTAATATTGTATCAGCAACATCTTCAGCACTTGTAAATGGAAAATCATCGCCAGTCAATAATTCTCCTGCTTCTCCAGCAGTCATCTCCACATCACCAGCTTTGCAAGTGGTATCAGCTCCTTGTGGAAATGCTCCTAGCAATGCTTCTGGCGTTTCAATTGGAAATTCAGCTCCCTTTAAAGCACCAACAATTTGACTCTTAATCTCTTCTTTTACTGACATAATAACTCCTCCTTGTTATTTTTATTTAGTTAGACTTAATCATCAGTCTAACTTATTTAAAATTAATCTTTCAAAATGACTCAAGTCAGTTGTAAATGGTTCAATAGCAACCTGAGCATATTCAAAGAATTCTAGTATTTCTTCATCTGGAATCTCTCTAACTCCAGTATCTATTAATAATATTCGATCATAAAAACCAAAGTTTTGCCTCCCATCTATTTCATCCCAACCTAAGCCCTCAATAAATATCTTCCGCCAATTATTAAGCCAGCCACTAGTTAAATAAAAAGTATTTGCTTCCTTATCTAATTCCTGTCGTTTTTCACCAAGTAAAGCACCAATACAATCTTTTACAGCTAATCTTTCTCCCTCAAATTCTTTAATTATTGCATCAATATCTGGATGGCAACTTCCAAAAACTACTAGTAATTCTTCGTGTTTCTGTGCAGCCTCTTCTAAGGTTTGTACTAATCCTTCTTCTAATCTATCTAAATCTACATGTAATGCTGGATTTACGTAGTACCTTGTTAATCCTATATCTTCAGCTTGGCATACTGCTTCTAACTCTTCCTTTAAGATTCCACAAGCTACAAGACCAATATCTTGATTCATTTTTCCCTCCTTTCTTGCTTTCGTTAAATTAAGTATATAAGAATGATTAGTTTAATTCTGTAAAATATTTAACTAAAACTGTAATTAAATTAGAATTTCTTCATAATTAAAAATAAAATAACCAGTAAAGCCATCTTCTTTAATCGATAGCTACTGGTTATCAATCTCCAGCTATATTCAAATATTCCTATAGCATAGCATTCTTATGTTCACATCCCGGAGGACATTTATCGACCTCACAATTCTTACACTGATTCAGAGAATCTATTGCACTCTTAATATTCGCTTTTGTATCTCTTAAACTTTGAATCTCTTCTTCGACCTGTTGTAATTGTTTGCCAAGCAATGAAAGACTAGCTGAGACTCTTCCTGACTTATCATCACCAATTTCTATAGAATCAATTAACTCTTTTATTTTATCTAATGGAAAGTCTATCTCCTTAAACCTATTTATAAATAGAAGTCTAGATAAATCATTTTCGTTATATAATCGAAATCCTCCTTCACTTCTTTCAGAAGGGGATAATAGACCTAACTCTTCATAATAACGTATAGTTCGTTTAGTCACTCCAGCCCTTTCAGCCAATTCACCTATCTTTAATAATTCTTGTTTATTTCTCCCCACATTAAGGCCTCCTTAATTAAAGACTACTTCCTACCATTGAATTCATTATATCAAAAGGAGCCTTGTACGGCAACACTTTTAACTACTTATGTGCTAAATTCGGCAAACTGAATTCACTTAATCAGTAAATGGACAAGCTTTTATACAAATCCCACATCTATTCCCGCCTAATTTAACAAAGATTTTATGATAGCATCTTTCCTTATCCATTCGCCACCCTTCTTGTGAAGTATAATTATCTTCCCAATCATCTAAGGCATTCGTTGGACACTCTTTTACACATTGCAAGCATTCATTGCAGACTTGTTCTACTTCATAGTTCGTCGGTTCTAGTTCAGCAGTAGTAATAATCGTTGTAAAGCGTACTCTAGGTCCATATTCAGGAGTAATGACTAAATTATTAAGACCAAACTTTCCTAAGCCAGCAGCTACTGCAATATGTTTATGAGATAAGTCTGCTGCCAATCTTTTAGCATCACCAATGCTAGCTGTTCCTGGTACCCCTAACGCTAAATATCCTTTTTCTTCTAAGAACCTACCTACTTGATGATTAATTAAGTTAAGTTTTCGATTAGCAAGATTAAACTCTAACATATAACTATTTCTACTCGTTGGTAAGTTTAGAATTCCACCTTTATTTAAACTACAAGCAATAGAAATTGCACTTTTAGCTCCAGATAAATAACCCGTCGGATGATGTCCTTTAGGGAAGTTAATTTTACTTATATCAACTATCCCTACTAAGTCAGCACCTTTTTGTTCTGCGAACTTAATGATCTCTTTACTTAGATCTTTCATAGCAGTTCAACTCCTTTACTCTATTATCTTTACGTTAACGTCAATATATAATTAAAAATATAGCTACTAGGCTAAGTCTATCATCCAAGTAAACTCTAACTAATCAAACTTAGTAAAGAATCCGGTTCATTAATTATAAATTTCTTATCCTGCTTAACAATACCGGTTAACTGATTTAAAGCTTTAGTTACCATCACCCGTGAAGCACCAACAAATTCAGATAAATCTTGATGCGTTAATGTTAAATCAATCTTAACTCCTTGTGATGTTTCAATCCCATACTCTTCACTTAGGTGAAAGAGTAAATTAACTAATCTTCCCTTGACATCATAAATTGTTAAGCTATTTACTCGCTCAGTCAATTGTGATAGCTTTTGCCCTAAAGTTTTAATGATCTTCATCCCTACTTGAGGGTGCTCAGTAATTACCCTCTCAAACTCTTCTTTAGTACAAGCACATATAAAAGCATCCTCAACTACTTTAGCAGTAAAAGAATGTGTGGTATCACTAAACAAGGCATTTTCCCCTAATACTTGGTCATTATTAATTAATTGCAGAGTAATCTCTTTCCCGTTTTTAAATACTTTAGAAAGTTTAACCTGGCCGCTCTTAATTAAATAGATAGCCTCCATTTCTTCTCCTTCGTTAAAGAGAATTTCCCCTTTCTCATATAACCTTCCTTGAGCAAATGAAGGAATCATCAATAACTCCTTATTAGATAAGCCTTCAAAAATTGACAACTGACTCATACAACTAAGATTTTTCATCTTATCCCCCCAAATTCACTAAAATATTATCAACAATAATCGTATATTTATATAAGTTGGTCGCAAGCCTACGATAGACTCTGCTTCTAATTCGAAAGCTCTTTTCTGGGCTTCACTGTCAATTATCGTTACCTAATCTTACCTGCTGCCTCTTGAGCTAGATCATCACAGACTTCATTCCATTTATTACCAGAGTGTCCTTTAACTTTTACAAATTCTACTTCATGTTTGTTGACTAAATCATCAAGACAGATCCATAAGAATTTATTCTTTAATTCTCCCTTGCTTTTTTTCCAACTCTTTCTTTTCCAGCCATCGATCCAACCTTGTTGATAAGCATTTACCAAATATGCGCTATCGGAATAGAGTTTAACCTTAACTGGTTTTGTTAAAGCGGCTAACCCCTTAATTGCAGCTAATAATTCCATCTGCTGATTAGTTGTATCCTGCACTGAACCACTTAACTTCTTAATATTATCTCCAAATAATAAGACAACACCCCAACCTCCAGGGCCTGGATTATCCAAGCAGGAGCCATCTGTATATATCTCTACCATCTGTGTCATAAATATTCTCACCCCATTCATCTTATTATTTCTCTGTTTAGCCTATTTCACCTGCCTACTATTTAGGAAAACTAAAAATTAATGCTATACTAATTTATGTGCCTTTCTTAAATTATATACAAAGCTAAAGAATAAAACCAATATAACCATAATTTGAAATTAAGCATAATTTCCTATGTATAATAAAAAAGACCGTCATTACAACGGTCTTTAGAGATCGTTACATTATGTTCAAGCAAGCCTCTTCTGACTTACGCAAGACATGCTGGCAGGTTGCCTAACTGGCGATGTGCTTCAATACAAGCACAACAAACTCCATGACGTTCACAATCTGCTTCACAGTTGCAGTCTATATCATTAACTTCAATATTTGGACACTCTTCTCGCTCTTTAATTTCTGCCATTATAGCCTTTCACCTCCTCCTAACTTATTCAAATAAAAGAAACATCTTCAAAAAATATACTAATTATATTATAGCAAACCCTATCGTAAACGTCAATGTATAAAATGATTATTCTATCTGCAATTCTATGAACCATAAGAGACAGGTCTTTTGACCTGCCTCTTAAAAATTATTTCTATTATAAATACTTTGCAAATATTCTATCCAAGATATCAATTACATTATCAATATCACCTTTTTCCACGATTAATGGCGGTAAAAATCGTAGAGTCGTCTCACTAACTGCATTAATCAATAATCCCTTCTCTAATGCCTCATGAACTAATTTTTTAGCATCTAAGTCTACTTCTAATCCAAGCATTAATCCTTTTCCACGTACACTATTAACAAAATCATATTTTTTAATTAATTCACTTAGCTTTTCTTCAAAATACTCTCCTATCTCAACAGTATGCTGCACTATATCTTCCTCTAAAATAGTCTTAACCGTCGTATAAGCCGCTATACAAGCTAATGGATTACCTCCAAAAGTGGAACCATGATCACCAGGTTCAAAGGCATCTGCTACTTCTTCCTTAGCTAAGAAAGCACTGACCGGAACTCCATTGCCTAACGCTTTAGCCAACGTGAAAATATCCGGTTCAATCCCGTAGTGCTCATAACCAAAAAATTTACCCGTTCTACCTAACCCTGTCTGAATTTCATCTAAAATAAGTAAGATACCTTCTTCATCACATAGCTTTCTAACACCTTGTAAATACTCTTGATCAGCTACATTAATGCCGCCTTCACCTTGAATCGGCTCTACCATAATTGCACAAGTTTTATCAGAAACAGCTTCTTTTAAGGCAGCCAAATCATTAAACGGTACCTCTTTAAAACCTTCCGGTAAAGGTGTAAAAGGTTTCTGATACTTCTCTTGTCCAGTAGCAGCAATTGTTGCTAAGGTTCGTCCATGAAATGACTTAGTCGTAGTAATTACCTCATATCGTTCCTCATCTCTTACCTTGAAGTATTTACGAGCCAACTTAATTGCTCCTTCATTAGCTTCTGCACCACTATTACCATAAAAGATTCTATCACCAGCAGAGTTCTCTACCAATAACTTATTTAATTTAGCTTGTGGTTCAATATAATAGATATTAGTACAGTGAATGACCTTATCAATCTGTTCCTTTAAAGCTTGATTAACCTTAGGATGGCTATGTCCTAAAGCATTAACCGCAATTCCAGCTAAAAAATCTAAGTATTCATTTCCTTCTTCATCCCAAACTTTAATCCCTTCTCCTTTATCAACTACAATCGGTAACCGACCACCAAAGACATTCATAAAATAAGCTTCATCAGATTGAATGATATCTTCCTTATTCATACTATTTCCTCCCTTACTTAGTCACCATTGTGCCTATCCCTTTATCTGTAAATATCTCCAATAATAATGCATGGGTTACTCTACCATCTAAGATATGTGTTCTCCTAACTCCCTGCTCTAAAGCATTGATACATGAATTAACCTTAGGAATCATACCTCCAGCAATTCTACCTTTCTCCATCATTACCTTAGCATCACTAATATTTAATGATGAAATTAAAGAGCTTTTATCTTCTTCATCGGCTAAGATTCCTTCAACATTAGTTAATAAGATTAATTTATCAGCATCTAAAGCAGCCGCTAAATGACCAGCAACTAAATCAGCATTAATATTATAACTTTCTCCTTTATTACCTACTCCAATCGGTGAAACTATCGGCAAAAAGTCATCTTCAATTAAATTATCTAAAACTTGAGAATTAATCTTTTTCACCTGACCTACATATCCTAGGTCAACATCTTCATCAGCCTCTAATTCATAACTTTCAGCCTCAATCAAATTACCATCTTTACCACAGATGCCTATTGCCTGACTTCCAAATGCATTAGCTAAAGAGACAATCTCTTTATTAATCTTTCCTACTAAAACCATCTCCACTATTTCCATAATCTCTTCAGTAGTGACTCTCAAACCTTGATAGAACTCACTATCAATCTCAAAACGGTCTAAAGTCTCACTAATCACTGGGCCTCCACCATGAACAATCACCGGATTAACCCCCACATACTTTAAAAGCGTAATATCCTCTAAAACTGATCTTTTAATTTCATCATTAACCATCGCATTACCACCATACTTAATCACAATCGTCTTATTACGAAACTTACGCATATATGGTAACGCCTCAACCAATATATCAGCCTTCTTAATTAAATCATCCATTCCCCATCACCTCTACTATAAATCAACTAATATTCCGTATACCCTTAACCTTAACCTCAGCCTCAACAACACCCCTGCTTCTAACTCGAAAGCTCTTTTCTGAGCTTATGTATGATATTCCGCGTTAATCTTTACGTATTCATAAGAAAGATCACAAGTCCAAACTCTATACTTCCCTTGCCCTAGATTAAGATTGACTTTAATATTAATCTCATCTTGAGCTAATAAATCTCTTAATCGATCGCTATCAACCTCTGTCTTCTGTCCATCAACTAATAACTTTAATCCATTAATCTCAATCCCTAATCGGTCTAACTCTACTTGACCACCAGAATAACCAGCAGCGGCTACTATTCTACCCCAATTTGGGTCTTCACCAAATAAAGCGGTTTTAACCAATTGAGAATTAGCAATTGCTCTCGCAATCAACTCGGCATCGCTAAGAGTTAAGGCATTGATTACTTCGATCTCTACAAATTTAGTAGCACCTTCACCATCCTTAACAATCTGTTGTGCTAGATTCTTAGTTACTTCCTCTAAAATACCTAAGAACTTATAATAATTATCATCTTTACAATTAATTAACGAGTTACCCGCTGTTCCGTTAGCCAAAATAGCTACTGTATCATTGGTGCTTTGGTCTCCATCGACAGTAATCCGATTAAATGAAGAGTTAACTGCTGTTGATAATGCTTCCTGTAATAACTGCTGTGAAATATTCAAGTTTGTCGTTAAGAATGATAGCATAGTAGCCATATTTGGTTCAATCATACCTGAACCTTTAGCCATACCACCAATAATTATCTCTTGACCATCTATTTCAAAGGTAACCGCTATCTCCTTAGGATAAGTGTCAGTTGTCATGATTGCTCTTGCTGCTCTCTTACCTCCAGCAGGGTGAAGATATCCTGTAATCTCTTTTATCCCCGCTTTCAATAATTCTATTGGCAAAGTTTCACCAATTACCCCTGTTGATGCTGGAAATACTAAATCAGGAGCAATTCCTAAATGCTGTGCTGTTAATTCAACTATCTCTTCTGCATCTTTAAAACCTTGTGCTCCTGTACAAGCATTAGCATTACCACTATTAATAATTAAAGCCTGAGCTCTACCATTACTCCGTAATCTTTCTCCAATGACTACCGGTGCAGCTTTAACTTGATTCTTAGTAAAAACAGCTGCTAGCTTTGCTTCTTCTTCACTATATATTAAAGCTAAATCTTTCTCATATTCTTTTAAACCGCAGTTAATTCCAGCTCCTGAAAACCCAGGAGTATTAGTAATCCCACCAGAAATATCTTTAAAATTAATCTCTTCTAAACTACTTACCATAATCATACCTCCTTATTTATAACTACATTCATTACTTTATGGAAATATTCCTGCAAACTTCAAACCAGTTTCTTCCGCAAACCCTGACATTAAATTAAAGTTTTGAATTGCTTGACCACTTGCACCTTTAATTAAATTATCTATAACTGAAACAATTATTATTCGCTTAGTCCTTAAATCGACCTTTAAACCAATATCACAATAATTCGATCCAGCCACATATTTAGTATCTGGCATCTTATTAATATCCTGAATTCTAACAAAAGGATGAGTTCTATAAAATTCTTGATATAATTTTATAATCTCTTCAGTATTAAGATCACTATTTTGATCTAAATTAGCATAAACTGTACTTAAAATCCCTCGCTTCATTGGAACTAAATGAGGAGTAAATGAAAGTATAACTTCTTCCTCTGTTAGAAATTCTAATCCATTCTCAATTTCTGATGTATGACGATGCTGAGCCACTTTATATGCCTTAAAACTTTCATCAACCTCAGTAAAGTGAGTAACTCGACTAGGTTCTCTTCCCGCTCCTGTTACCCCTGATTTAGAATCGATAATAATTGAGTTTAAATCAACTAACTTCTTCTTGATTGCCGGCGCCAAAGCCAAAATCGACGATGTTGGGTAACAACCAGGATTAGCTACTAGACTACTTTCTTTAATCTGTTCTCGATTTATCTCCGGCAAGCCATAGATTGCTTCTTCTAATAATTGAGGACTTGTATGTTCTTGTTGATACCATTCCTCATATAATTTCTGTCTTTGATACCGATAATCCCCACTCAAATCTATTACTTTAACTCCTGCTTTACATAATTTTGGTACGATAGACATCGAAACTCCATGCGGTAAAGCAGTAAAGACAACCTCTACTCTATTAGCTAACCTTTCTACTTCTAATGCTTCGCATTTAAGATTCACAATTCCCTGTAAGCTAGGGTAAACTTCTGCAATATTCTTACCTGCAAAACTTCTTGAAGTTATCATCTCTAAATCTACTTTTGGGTGTCTAGTCAATAGTCTTACTAATTCTAAGCCTGTATATCCAGTTGCACCAATTATTCCTACCTTAATCATTAACTTCACCTCACATCTATTACTATCTATTACTATCTATTACTATCTATTATTATTTTACCTAATTTATTAATAAAAACAGCATTGATTATAATTATACATAAATACGAATAAAAATGCAAATATTTTTACTACAAACCTAAGAGCATAAAAAAGAGCCAAAGTACCTACACCAAAAGATACTAAGGCAAGCTAAGATGGATAATTACAATAACTGTTTAAATATTTCAACTATAATAATTGGAAGAATAGCTAGCCCTCCAATTATTACCCAATCAATTCCGCTCAAAGTTATAACTTCAAATATCTTTTGCAAAAATGGAACTAATAGGACTGCTAGCTGTAATAGAATCGAAACTACTACTCCAATGACTAAATATCGGTTACTAAAGAAACCTATTTCTATTAGTGAAGCTTTAGACCTTAAATTAAAAGTATGAAATAACTGAGCAAATGCTAAAGTCGCAAATGTCATTGTCTGTGCTTTAACCAATCCACCTCGTTGTAAACCTATCCAATAACCCAATAAAGCCAAAGTGCCTATCAAGACTCCTTGGGCTATAGTACTATAAGTATCTTGCTTTGAAAAGACACCACTATCTGGAGCTCGTGGCGGACGGTCCATTATTTCTTGCTCTGCTTCTTCTAAACCTAAAGATATTGCTGGCAAACTATCAGTTACCAAATTAATCCATAATATTTGAATAGGAATTAAGGGTCTTTGAAAGCCAATAATTAAAGCAACCAACAAAGTAAAGACTTCTCCTAAGTTACAAGAAAGCAAGAATTGAATTGAACGTTTGATATTATCAAAGATACGTCTACCTTCTTTTACTGCTGTAATAATCGTAGCAAAATTGTCATCAGTCAACACCATATCCGCACTTTCTTTTGCTACATCTGTTCCTTTTTTACCCATTGCTGTACCTATATCCGCATTCTTGAGGGCCGGAGCATCATTAACTCCATCACCAGTCATTGCTACTACATTACCTCGTTTTTGTAAATTCTTCACTATTCGCACCTTATGTTCTGGTGAAACCCGAGCATAAACTCTAACCTTATTTACTCTTTGTTCAAATTCAGCAGTAATCATCTCTTCTAATTCTGGACCTGACAATGCTAAATTACCTTTATTAGTCAAACCTATCTCCTCAGCAATAGCCAATGCTGTAGCTTTATGATCACCTGTAATCATTATAGGTTTAATTCCTGCCCTTTTACATTGATCAATAGCTTCTTTAACTTCTGGTCGCGGTGGATCAATCATAGCAACAAAACCAACAAAGACTAAGTCTGTTTCAATCTCTTCATCCTTTAAGTCTGAAGAATAATCGTCTAATTGACGCCAGGCTATCCCTAAGATTCTTCTCCCCTTGCTAGCTAATTCTTCGTTTAACTTTAGCAATTCTTCTCTTTTATCATCACTAAGCTTATCAATGCCATTAGCTGTGTAGATTAGATTAGCTTTCTCTAAAATAACATCTGGTGCTCCCTTAGTATAGACTTCTACTTTTGATGCTTCCGTCTGATAGATAACTGACATTATCTTTCGTTTTGAATTAAATTCTATCTCTCTCTTCTTATCATAACTATTTATTAATTCTTCTCTGTTTATGCCACTTTTACTACCTAAGACTAATAATGCTCCTTCTGTAGGATCTCCTAATACTTGCCAGTCTCCTTTTTCAGTTTTACTTAACTTAGAGTTATTGCAAAGTAGACAAGTTTTAAATAGTAATTTTAAGCTTAACTTAAAGTCTGAATTAATCTCTTTACCATCAACTGTAAAGCTACCTTTAGGAGCATAACCATCACCACCAACCTTTATTTCTTCATAATCAGGTAAAGTCACCTCCCTAGCTACCATCTTATTTTGAGTTAACGTTCCAGTCTTATCAGTACAGATAGCTGTAGCTGAACCTAAAGTTTCTACTGCTGGAAGCCGCCTAATTATTGCATTATTCTTAATCATTCTCTGCATTCCTAAGGCTAAAACAATAGTTACAATTGCAGGCAATCCTTCTGGAATTGCGGCTACTGCTAGACTAACCCCAGTCATAAACATAGTAAATGGCTCTTCCCCTTGAATGATCCCCAATATAGAAACAATAGCACTCAAGAACAAAGCTCCAATTCCTAGCTTCTTACCTAGCCTTTCTAAACGCTTCTGTAAAGGAGTCTGTTGTTGGTCAACCGCTTGAATCATCTCCGCTATCTTACCAAATTCAGTATCCATAGCCGTAGCCACAACTAATGCTTTCGCCTGCCCTGATTGCACAGTCGTTCCTTTAAATAACATATTAGTCTGGTCTCCTAAAGCTACTTCATCTTCAAGAATTACATCAGCATCCTTCTGCACAGCCACTGATTCACCAGTTAAAGCTGCCTCTTGTACTTCTAATCCATCACTAGAGATTATTCTAAGGTCAGCTGGGACTGCATCACCGACTCCTAAATTAACTATATCACCAGGTACCAAATCTCTTGAATCAATCTCAATCCATCTCTCATCTCTAAGTACTTGAGCACTAGGAGTATCCAATGCTCGTAAAGCCTGCAAAGAGTTTTCTGCTTTATTTTCTTGTACTACTCCTAACACTGCATTTAAAATAATAATGATTAGAATAACAATTGAATCTTTAAGTTCTCCTAAAAATCCAGAAACCAAAGCAGCTAATAATAAGATTATAATCATAAAATCTTTAAATTGGTCTATTAACATCTGAAAAATACTACGTCGATTAGTCTCTTCAATTGTGTTCTCGCCATATTTATCTTTCCTTTTTTGTACTTCATTAGTATTCAATCCTACTTTAATATCAGTCTTTAGTTGATTAATCACATCTTCAATCTTTAACTTATACCACTTTTCTCTCATAAACCTTCCCTTCTTTTTTGAAAATTTGGTATTATGAATTTGAATAAATCTTGAATGAATTCACATACTATTAATGCGAGTAACATACTAAGCATTTATAATTCCTTAGGTGTTACTCTTAAAGCAGATGCCTTTCTCTCCTAGGCATCTGTCTTTATTTTTCTGCCTTAGAACCTTTCTTACCGGTCACTTTAATCCCATTATTTAGGCCTTTAATTCCCTTTACACTACTAATAAGATTTTGAATCACTTCTAAAGCTCCTACCTCTAAATCATCAGCTAACTTATCTTTGACTAGTAAACTCAAACTATCACCTTTTACTTCTGGATTATTTCTTTCTTCTGACATTCACACCCCTCCTTCTAAGGCTGGTTAAATATATTATATCTAGCTCCTTAAGGATCTATACTTTCCTATCAAAATGATTTCTGCATAATATGGTCATGAGGTAACTCTTCTAAATTATTTTTTAATTTTTCTTCGCCGGTATTAATTATAATTTTAAAGATATCACTCTCTGATATATTCTCATCTTGTAAATCATTCACTATTTTATCTAAATCGCCAATAACCGATTCAAAAAGTCCTATCTTTTGATAAAGGAGATTCAATACTTTCTCTTCAATAGTTCCCCTAGTAGAGAGATTATAGATCTCTACATCCCTGCTCTGCCCTAATCGATGAACACGCCCAATTCGTTGTTCTAATTTCATTGGATTCCATGGCAAATCATAATTAATAATTACATTACAGAATTGTAGATTGATACCCTGTCCTCCAGCTTCAGTACTAACTAAAACATCTCCCGCTTCAGCAAACCTATACTTAGCCCATTCTTTTTGTGTATCTGTCAAGCTACCATCAAATTTAACCGGCATAATCCCTCGATTATAAAGATAGCGACAGATATAATCCTGAGTAGCTAAGTATTCAGTAAAAATAACTGCTTGTCCGTCGACCTTCTTTAGTATTTCTTCCACTATCTTGACCTTTTGATTAATTGTAATACCTTTAGCTAAATTTAATAGTTTTCTTAATTGTGGTTTAATTTCTTCTGATGCAGACTCCATAAAGTCTTTTAAAGTATTAATCACCGCAAAGGAACTACTACAGATCTCTCGTTGCAAAGTAACTAAATGTAAAATACTTTTATTTTCCGAAACACAACGTTGATATTCTGCTTTAATTAAGTCAGTAAGCCCATCATAAAGTCGTTGTTCGGAAGGTGATAACTTAAGAGGAATTAGCTTTACCTTACGCTCAGTATAATCCAATTTAGACTCTACTCTTTTATTTCTAATCATAACATTTGATAATTTATCCTTTAAAACTTCATATTTTGGTGTTTGTCTTTCAAAATTAGTTTTAAAATCACTATAATTCTTAAATAATTTCGGCTTTAAAAGAGAGATTAAATTATAAAGTTCTTTTAATTCATTTTGAATAGGAGTAGCAGTCAAAAATAGCATATATTTAGGAGAGAGATTATTAACAAACTTCCAATTCATAGTCTTGTTATTCTTTAATTTATGTGCCTCATCAACTATGATCATGTCAAAACCACGGTCATATATATAGTTACAATGAGGCTCTCTCTTTGCTAAATCGATAGAAGCAATCTGATTATTAAAGTAATGCCACCCCTTGCCTTTACGATTATTAAATAGATCTATATCAAATTTATTTGTTAATTCTACCCACCATTGGTAGCCTAAAGAGGCTGGTGTTAAAACTAAAAAATTATCAATTTCTCCTCTTAAGAGATATTCTTTTATAATTAAGCCAGCCTCAATTGTCTTACCCAAGCCTACCTCATCAGCCAATAATGCTCTTCCATCTAATTCATTAATTACTCGATTAGCCGTCTCTATCTGATGCGGATATAAACCGAAATTATTCTTAGACCAGAATTCACTCAATTCATCTATTACCAATAAGTTATTATCGATTGCCTCTTGCTTAACTACCATTGATTTCACTCCTTTTCTGCATTCAGACTTCATATATATTTAGAATATCCACTTCTAGTCTCTATAATAACGGTAGTTTAATACAGAAAAGAAAGTAATTGTCCTAATTATAAGTTTTTATTCTTCCAACCCCCTTCTTCTAAGTCTAGCATCAACCTTATTTTATCTCTATCTCTATCTGTATCTTCACTTTCAGTTAAAGCCACTATTTTATCCCACATATCTCCTAAATTATTAAAGGCTTGCTTTAATTCCTTTGGATCATCGCTTTCAACTATAGCAATAATCTCAATCCCTTGATACTCAAATTCAAATTCAAATTTAGGTGCATGGCTTTTCTTCTTTGACTCAATTAATAAACCCTTAATTTTATACCAAACTTCTTTTCCAATCTCTTTTAAGATTCCACTCGTAACCGCACCTAATGAAAAACTGATAATTGTCGGCAGCCAATCAATTCCACCTAAATCAATAGTCTCTAATTTGTAGTTTTCATAGATTATGCTTAATTCTCGATCAATAGTCTCTTTAATTTCATCTAATTCTTTTCCTTTTAAATCTATTCTTTTCTTATTTATTTTAATCACCTCTCTACTTACTTACAATATTTATACCAGACATGCCACCTATTACACCTGTGATTAAACCTATCATTGCCATAATTATAATACTAGTATTAAATAAAGCGTCTAACCAAAGCATACTAATTATAAATATTAATAACATATGCCCAAACCCCACTATACTTCCATTTAACCAACCTTTCTTCTTTACGTTGCTTCCTGTCAAAATTGCTCCCATTAAGATTGAAATATAGTTAAAAATAATTAGCAATCTTTGAACCACAAGTTTATTAATATTAGTAAAAGTAATCAAGCAACCAATAATAATGCTCCCTGACAATAAGAGACTAAAACTAACCAATATTCCCCACGCAATAATTTTGAAATCTAACGATAAACTTTTCGCATCTGACCCATAATTTTTAGACATAAAGAAACCTCCTATAGAATAATGTTATTATAAATTATTCATAGGAGGTAAATTTATGTTCATTTTATTTAAATTATTCTAAAAAAGTTCCAATCCTTTTAATTCTAACTCTTTAATAGTATCAAAATCAGTTAGATTGAGTCGAATAGGTGTAATCGAAATTTGATTTTGGTTAATAGCTGTTACATCTGTTTGTTCATCATTACCTTCTTCGATTATATCTCCTGCTAACCAATAATACTCTTCTCCTCGAGGATCAATTCGTTGATCAAACATATTAGTATAACTTCTATTTCCTAATTTAGTAACCTTCACTCCTTCTAATTGCTCTTTATCAAGAGGGGGAATATTAATATTCAACAGAACATCTGATCTTAAATCATCTCGGTCTAAACTCTTTACTAACCCCCTCATAAATTCAGTTGCATACGAAAAGTTCCAATCTTCATAAGTTGCCAATGAAACAGCTATCGAGGGAATTCCTAATAATAGGCCTTCAAAAGCAGCTGAGACAGTTCCGGAATATAGAACATCACAGCCTAAATTAGGTCCTCGATTAATTCCTGAAATAACTAAATCTGGCTCATCATCTAAGATTGCTTCTACTCCTAACTTAACACAATCAGCAGGAGTGCCATCAACAGATAATACCTTTGAATTAATATCTTTATAATTCATTTCAGCCACACGTAAAGGCCTCCGCAAAGTAATAGCATGACCAGTAGCACTCTGCTCTCTATCAGGTGCTACTACTATTATTTCGTGTTCCTCGTCTTTTTCTAAAGCTTTAGTTAAGTGTTGGATTCCATCAGCATAGACTCCATCATCATTCGTTACCATAATCTTCATTACCATCTCTCTCCTTCTCTTATATTTTATATTAACCTTTAAAATGAAGTATTAACTCGTTTAGATTAGCTTATCTATTCTAAAGATAAATAATGTAGTTTAATGATTCTTGACATCTTTATGAATATAAGTTATACTACAAATTGTCGCTACGGAGCGTGGCGCAGTTTGGTAGCGCACCTGGTTTGGGACCAGGGGGTCGAAGGTTCAAATCCTTTCGCTCCGACCATTTTGGACCCATAGCTCAGTTGGTCAGAGCACTCGGCTCATAACCGAGTAGTCCTAGGTTCGAATCCTAGTGGGTCCACCATTTATTTTAATGAAATTAACATAACTTTAATTGCCATTAAAGCCTGACCTTAATCAGGCTTTTTTTATTTTATATACTACTATTTTGCCATAATAGATAAATAATAATAACTACAATTAAATTCCAAGTAATATGTGCAATAATATTAGTATATAATGATTCACTTAACTCGTAAATAATAATCAAAGATAATCCACCTAAAAAAGTAGCTAAGAATGTCCATGGGTTTAAATGAGCTAACCCAAATATAACTGCTGCTAAAGAAGCTCCTTTAATTAATCCTAATCTACTTTTTAAATATTGGTATAATAGACCACGAAAAAATATTTCCTCCGCAATAGGTCCAATAATAATTACTAAACTGCTATAAATGAAAAAGAACAAAAGACTTTCACTATTAATTAACTGAGTGACTATCGATTGAGAAGGGATGGTAACCTCCCACCACTTATCAACAAGCCTCTGTATTCCTAAGTTAGTTAAGATAATCATTATAAAGATGACTATCCCACCTATTAAACCAAAAATAATTATCTTCTTCCAGTCTGTTATTTTTAAGCCTAAATATTCTAAATTTAAATCATACTTATACATAACAATATATGAACTAGCACCTATAAGCGTAATAAATTGCAAAAAATTAACTAGAATAGGCTTATAAGTAAGGATCGATTCTCCTACTAGATTAAAATTCTGAACTACAAAGGTTAATATGGTTCCGAATGTTATTGTAACAAATAAGGTGATTAGAATAATCAATAATAAGTCTTCACCATTCCAAAAGATTTGACCTTCATCAGTCTTCTTAACCATCGCCCTTCCTCCTACGCAGATATATTTAAAAAAGAAAAAGATATATCTACACCTAGACCAACAGTCTAAGCTTAAATATACCTTAACTTTAGAGTCTAAATCTTATTTCGATTTCAGCGTAAACTCTTTTTCTATAACCTCACCATGTTTGCCAAATGGGCCCAAGACTCTATCCTCAGAAACAATTCTAATTCCAGCTGCATTAGATGTTAGTAATTTAAGTTTTTGGTCTGCATGCCAACTTTTGCTTTCCCCAGAATTTAATATCTTTTCGAATACTACCTTGCCATCTACAACTACCTTAACCCATGATGCCTCTAAAGCCTCAATTGTAAAGTTTAAGTTATCTGCTAATAAATCTTTATCTTTAACTTTATTTTTATTTTTCTTCTTAATCTTTTCAGGTCTATTTATTTCATGTGACTCTTTACTTTCTTGATTTAGCTCTCTTCTAACTTTTGATGTAACCTTAACCTCTTTTAAACGTAATTTTTCTTTCTTAACTGACCCTTCTTGTATACCCCGAATCTTCTGAGTTATCCTAACTAAAAGATTACTTCTATATAATCCTATTCCCATCGTTAATAATATCACTACAATTAAAGTGGCAATTACACCCTTTTTCCAATTTCTATGTAATAGATCTAATATATCTTCTAGTAGTGGATGTAATTCTTCTTTAGAATCTTCATCATTTACTCCTGGGTCTATATTCGAATTATTCTTTCTTTTATACTCAGCCAATATTTCCTGTCCATCAAGTCCGACATAATTAGCATACACTCGCAAAAATCCTTTTAAAAAAACCTCTTCTGAAATCACATCAAACTTTCCCTCTTCAATAGCCCTTAAGTATTTACTACGAATCTTAGTAGCTTGCTGTACATCTTCGATTTTAAGACCTTTCTTCAACCGTGCTTGTCTTATTCTTTCCCCTACCTCCTCCATTGGCTTTGTCCTCCTTTGATGTTATTATATTATCATGATAAGTACTGTAACTATTTTTATTAATTAAAGTAGTATGCAAATGTTATGACAATTTCTAGCACAGCATTATCTCTTTTTAGATAAAATTAAGCGTTAAAATCAAAAGGCCTAATCCCCAAACATAATAAGCAAAATAATTAAGACGATTCTCTTCTAACACTTTCAATAAAAACTTAATAGCTAAAAATCCAATACCAATTGCAGTTAATGTTCCTGTTAACAGAGCTAAATAATTAACATTAATTACTCCTGCCTGAATAACATCTAAGACTTCTAATAAATTTGCCCCCAATACAGCCGGAATAAAGATTAAAAATGAGAATCTGGCCGCTGAGTCTCTATTCATTCCTAATAGTAAACCAGCTACAATAGTAGTCCCTGAACGAGAGACCCCAGGAGTAATTGCTAGACCTTGAGCAATGCCAATCAATATTGCCTGCATCCAACTTAAATCTGACATATTCTTATTAAAACTAATATTTATATTTTCCACTAACCAAAGTAAAACCCCAGTTACTAATAATGCAATAGCTACAGCTGTAATTGAACCAAATAACTCTTCAAAGAGGTCTTTAAAGCCAAAACCAATTAAAGCAGTAGGTATAGACGCAATAAGAATCAATAATCGCTCTTTATTATGTTGAGGGTCAAAATTTAATAGCCTCTTAAGGTCATCCCAATAAAAGCTAACCACCACTATTAAAGTCCCTAAATGAAAAAATACATTATAAATTAATTGCGGTTCTGTAATTCCTAATAACCTCTGGAAAATGACTAAATGACCTGAACTGCTAATAGGTAAAAATTCCGTAATCCCTTGGACTACTCCCAGAATAATACTTTCTAATATAGACATTAAAATATTCACACCCTTTAATTAAAGAGTTAATTATTTATATTTTATCATATTCAAAATAAACATTTTAATAACCTTCACTTAATAGTTATTCTATATAACAACTTATATCCCCTTCAATAAGTAAGATTATTCACAAAAAAATACCTATATCCCTAAGATTAATAAGTATCTCTTAGTAATATAGGTATTATCCTTTTATTATATGTCAACTGCTCCACCTAAATGCAATATTTAGATGGGGTTTTTTGATTATTTTAAATAAATATTTTTCTAATATATATAGCTTCTACCCTAGAGTATTATCTAAAAACATCATAATCACAAATCCTAATAATAAAGCGTGAGTAGAAAGTTTAGATGCCATATTATCTTTTTGACTTTCAGGAATGATCTCATGACTAATTACAAATAGCATAGACCCTGCTGCAAAAGCCAATGCTAAAGGCAAGATAGATGCTGTAATCTGTACTAAACTTACTCCTAACAAGCCTCCTATCGGCTCTACCAAGCCTGTCATCAATGCAATTAAAAACGATTTCCATGGTGGTAATCCTTCCCTCACAAAAGGTAACGCTACAGCTAAGCCTTCCGGTAAGTTCTGCAAACCTATTGCTATCGCTATAGTCAAACCATTTAAAATATCACCATTCCCAAAACCAACTCCTACTGCTAACCCTTCAGGAAAGTTATGTAGAGTTATAGCAAACGCAAACAACCAAATCTTTCTTAAATTAGAATTTTGGTCTGTAGAGTTGTTCAGTAAATTTGTATCATCGAAGAAATGGTCAATAAGGTCCAAAAATATTCCTCCTAGCAAAATACCAAGCAAGGTGATGGCAGCACCCTTAACTCCACCTCCACCATACTCAATAGCCGGAATTATTAAACTAAATGAAGTTGCAGCTAACATAATCCCCGCAGCAAATCCTAAGAGTATATTTAATAGTTTCTTACTAATATTTCTAGTGAATAGAATAGGCATCGCTCCTACTCCAGTTGCTAACCCAGCCGCTAAGCTAGTTAACAAACCTATTACTACTAAGTTATAATTTTCTAAGTAATTTATCAACTTCCTCCCCCCTTAAACTATTCTTTCTTCCACTTTATTATATTCCTAGTTAAATCATAGGTGAGAGGATATTTTTACATTAATTACTTAAAATTAACTTTTCATAATCTTTTTATTGTTAACCATCTATAATCTTATCTATTATACTCAAATAGTCTAATAATGCTAGCCCTTTAGCACTTAATTTATATCTCCCTTTAGCTATTTCATCATATGGAATGCTCTTTCTTCCACCTTGTTTCTTATTCTTCATATATTGAGCCAATAACTCAAATGGAAGATAATAGGTTTCATCCAAACTCTTAAATCTAACCAATAAAAAAGCAATAGCACCACACTGGTGCTGAGATTTTAAATATTGATATTGATGTTCTTTTATATTTTTAAGATCAAACCGTGTTTCTACATTAGTCTCCTTTGCATCAAAGACTATACTTCTACCTTCATAAGTCCCAATATAGTCAACTGTCGATTTCTTCTCATAAAATGCACTAGTGATCTTGCCAGTTCTTTGATCTAAATTTAGTACTTTTACTGGAATAGGAATCTTTTGAACCATTGCTATCCCATGTGAATTATAATATTGATTAGTAGTCTCTAATTCAACTTCTAATTGTTTTCCTCGATTAGCATAAGAAGTTCGCCTATAACTTACCATTGTATCACCTCAAATAGCCTTCTAACTGTTTAATACGAGTAGGATGTTTTAATCTGTTAAGAGCCTTAATTTGAATCTGTCTTATTCTTTCTCTGGTTACTCCAAATTCTTGTCCTACTTCCTTTAAGGTTCTTGGTCTACTATCTTTTAATCCAAACCTCAATCTAATAACTTCAGCTTCTCGATCAGATAATTGAGTCAATAGTTCCTCTAAGTCTTCTTTTAACAACTGTTGACTAGTCCCCTCTACAGGGTCATCAACCTCATTACTAGCAACTAATTCTCCTAACTCAGTATTTTCGTCATCACCTACTAATTGATTCAAAGAAGCAAGATTTTGGTCAGTAACTATCTGCAAGACTTCTTTTATTTTTTCTAACGAAATATCCGTTTCAGCAGATATCTCTTCTGCCTTTGGTTCTCGTCCTAATTCATTCTGTAATTTACCTTTAATCTTAAATATCTTATTGGTCTTTTGCCAGACATGAACCGGAATACGAATGGTCTTACCTTGGTTTGCTATCGCCCTAGTAACTCGTTGCTTAATCCACCAAGAAGCATACGTACTAAAACGATACCCTTTATCAGGATCAAACTTTTCTACCGCTGTAATCAAACCGATATTCCCTTCTTGTATTAAATCCTGCAAATCCAAACCTTTACCTTGATACTTATTAGCAATACTTACAACCAAACGCAAATTATGTTCTATTAACTTATCCTTAGCCTCTGAATCCCCAGCCTTAGCTTTTTTAGCTAAAACAACTTCTTCCTCTTTTGAAAGAATATCATGTGAAATATCTTGATAATATTGACTGATAGAGCTAATCTTTTTTCCCTCCTAACTTCAATATATAAATTATGATTTTCTTCACTACCTTATACAGAATTAAATCATAAAATTTTAAAGGTCAGTAACCTCATCACACTTATTTCCTTTCTTTAAGTAGACTTCTCATTCCTGCCTAATCGATTAAATTTAAAGAAATCTTCTAAATTTATATAAGAAAAATTATAAATAATAAAAATAATTGTATATTATTACTATTATATTTACAGAATAAGTAATAAAGGAGTTGATTTAATATGAACACCCTCGATAGATTAGCACTCATTTTAGTAATTATTGGTGCTCTAAATTGGGGAGCAATTGGATTATTTCAATATGACCTAGTTGCTGCTTTATTTGGTGGACAAACTTCTGTCCTTAGTAGAACAATCTATTCTTTAGTGGGCTTAGCCGGTCTTTATTCTATTATCCTCCTCTTCAAAGATGAAACAGTAGAAGAGAATAATTAAAGTATTAACAATAAAAAATCAGCTGCTTATAAGCAGCTGATTTTTTACTTTATCTCTTACCTTTTTCAAATGGTTCCCCAATAGCTGTAGGAGGAGTCGATTTTCCTATAACTCCTGCTAAAGCAATAATTGTAAAGATATATGGAATCATCTGCACGAATTCAGTAGGAATTCCCAACCCTTGTAATCTAATCTGTACCGCTTGTGAAAATCCAAATAATAGACTAGCTCCTAAAGCACCAAATGGAGTCCACTTACCAAAAATCATTGCCGCCAAAGCAATAAATCCACGCCCCGCTGTCATCCCTTCACGAAAACTATCTAATACACCTAAAGATAGATGAGCCCCTGCCAAACCTGCTAAAATTCCACTAATACCTACACATATATATCTAATCTTTTCTACATCAATCCCTACCGAATCAGCAGCATGAGGATGTTCCCCAACTGACCTAACTCGCAGCCCAAAAGGTGTCTTAAATAGAACATAATGGGCAATAAATACTACTAATAAACCAATATAGACTGTTGGCTTGAAAGGACCCCAGTAAGGCAAAGCATTTACAGACTCAGAGGTACCTGACGTATTAAAGATAATATTCAACATAAATACCGTTCCACCAGCCGCTAACATATTGATCGCTACACCACTTACTACCTGATCAGCATGGTACTTAATACTAACTACAGCATGGATCATAGCGAAGAGACCACCAAAGACTAACGCCCCTAATAATCCTAACCAAGGACTACCTGTAAAATAACTAACAACTACCGCTATAAAGGCTCCCGCTAACATTAACCCTTCTAAAGCAATATTAATAATTCCTGAACGCTCAGAATAAAGCCCTCCTATAGCTGCAATAGCCAAAGGTGTAGCCATTCGCAAAGTTGAACTTAAAGTCTCTAAACTAAATATTTGTGTCAAAATCTCCATTAAGCTACACCTCCTTCACTCTTATTAGGAATAAATTGTCTAAAGATTAAATCAGCAGCTACAAAGAAGATAATAATAGCTTGAATAATATTTACCAAATCAATCGGCACTCCAGCTGCCATATTCATAAAAGTTCTACCATTAGACAAAGCTCCAAATAAGATTCCTGCTAATAAGATTCCAAATGGATGATTCCTTCCTAATAGAGCAACTGCAATCCCAGTAAATCCATAACCTGGTGAAAACCCCTGAATATAATAGTGATATAAACCTAAAGTTCTTTCAGCTCCTCCTAAACCAGCTAAAGCACCACTGATTAACATTGCTAAAATAATATTTTTAGGAGCACTAATACCTCCGTATTCCGCTGCATCAGGATTAATTCCAACTGCTCTAATTTCATAACCAATAGTCGTCTTCCAAAGTAAATAATAAATAAATAATAAGACTAATAAAGCTAATATAAATCCTAAATTCATATATGACCTAATATCTAAAATATTTGAAAATCTCCATAAATAAGCACTTGCCTCGATTGGCGGTGTCTTTATCTCTCCTGGATTGGCTAGCACTTTCAAACTCAAATATGCAACCATAGCATAAGCAATATAATTCATCATAATAGTTGTAATCACTTCGTGCACACCTAAAAATGCCTTTAAAACAGCAGGAATAGCAATCCAAATGGCTCCAGCTATTGCTGCTGCTAACACAGCTAATGGCACATGTACAACTACCGATAAACCATCAAAAGTTCCTACCCAAGCTGCTGCTAAACCGCCAACTAATAACTGACCTTCGCCTCCAATATTGAATAGACCACAACGAAAAGCAAAAGCAACTGCTAAACCAGTAAAAATTAATGGAGTTGCTGCTAATAATGTATCTGCAAAACGATTCAAGTTACCAAAAGCCCCTTGTAACAGTGCCGCATAAGTTTCAATAGGATCATACCCAAAGGTATATACAATAATTGCACCAATAATAAATGAAAATATAATTGCTAAAAGTGGAATTAATAATTCAATTGCTAATTCTTTAATATCAATCTTATCAACTCCCATTAGCTATCCCTCCTTCTAAACTACCACCAGCCATTAAAATTCCTAACTTCTCTTCTGTCGCCTCTGCAGCATCTACTATGTCAACAATTTCACCTTCATACATAACTGCAATCCGATCACTCAATGAAATTACTTCCGGTAGCTCAGCTGAAACTAACAGAACTGCCTTCCCTTCATCGCGCTGTTCTAAGATTCGTCGATGAATAAATTCAATAGCACCTACATCTACTCCACGAGTCGGCTGGGAGGCAATTAAGAATTCAGGGCCTAAATCAAACTCTCGTGCTACAATAATCTTTTGCTGATTTCCTCCGGATAAAGAACGTGCTAGTGCTTCCTTATTTTGAGGTCGAATATCATACTCTGGAATCAAACGATTAGCATGCTCAGCCAAGTTATTAAAGTTTAAATTAATCCCTTTAGCAAATGGCTCACGATAATGATAACCCAAAACTAAATTATCTTCGACTGTATAGTCTAAAACCAAGCCATGCTTATGTCTATCCTCGGGAATGTGAGCTACTTTGGCTTCTTTAATTTTCCTAGCTGAATGATTATAAAGTGAATCACCATGTAAATTATACTCACCAGCAGTAGCCTCTCTTAATCCAGTCAAGACCTCAACCAACTCAGTCTGTCCATTTCCTTCCACTCCAGCAATACCTAAAATCTCACCAGCCCTAATTTGAAAAGAGACTGAATTTAACGCCTCCATCCCTCGGTCATTGAAGGCACTCAAATTTGAAACTTCTACTAATACTTCACCAAAATCAGCTTCTTCTTTTTCTACCTCTAATAGAACTTCACGTCCAACCATCATCCTAGCTAATTCTTTTTGATTAGTCTCTGAAGTTGTAACAGTTCCTATTCCTTTCCCTTTACGTAAAACAGTAATCCGATCCGAAATTCGTAAGACTTCCTTTAATTTATGAGTAATAAATATAATTGACTTTCCTTGTTCAGTTAGAGACTCCATGATTTGATATAACCCCTCTACTTCTTGCGGGGTTAAAACAGCCGTTGGTTCATCTAAAATTAATACCTCTGCTCCACGATAAAGAGCTTTTAAAATTTCTACTCTTTGCTGCATTCCAACCGGAATATCCTTAACTTTAGCTGTAGCATCAACTTGTAATCCAAATTTATTAGCCAGTTCGTTAACTTTAGCAATAGCCTTTTCAATATCTATTTTCAATCCTCGTTTTGGTTCAGAACCTAAAATAATATTTTCTGCCACTGTCAATGTTGGTACTAACATAAAATGCTGATGAACCATACCAATTCCTAATTCAATGGCATCTTGAGGCCCATCAATATCTAATTTTTGACCTTTATAAAATATTTCTCCTTCCTCAGGAGTATACATACCAAAAAGTACACTCATTAGTGTTGATTTGCCAGCACCATTTTCACCAATCAAAGCATGAATTTCTCCTTGGTATAAATCTAAGTTAACGTTATCATTAGCTAATACTCCTGGAAATCGCTTAGTAATAGCTTTCATTTCTAAGATCGGCTCCAATTGATTGCCACCTCCTATTAGTCATTATTAAGAGTAGTTATCAGCTATCTCACTGATAACTACTCTATTAATTTATCTATTCTCCTTGTTGTTCTAAATAATTAGGTACTTTAATTTCTCCAGCAATAATCTTCTCTTTAATATCTTTTACCTTTTGCTTAACCTCTTCTGGAATTCTATTCTTCATTTCCTTAATAGTCTGGACATCTTCTGCAGTAATATCACCTAACTCCTTAGCAGTCTTTACTGTAGGACCAACACCAGTTAAAGGAGTTAAGCCTACCCCATTCTCTTTTAGACCAAATTCTTGAACTCCAGATTCAAAATTATCATTTTTAACAGCTTTAACTGTTTGATAAACTGCATTATCAACTCGCTTTAACATACTAGTTAAAACAAATCCTGGCTGTACCCAATCTTGATCTGAATCGACACCAATTGCATACTTACCTTGTTTAGCAGCAGCTTTAAATAATCCCCCACCAGTACCACCAGAAGCATGATAAATTATATCTGCTCCAGCATTATATTGAGATAAAGCAATTTCTTTCCCTTTAGCTGGGTTATTAAAAGCATCCGGTGAAGTCCCAGCATAAGCGACTTTAACCTTTACATTAATTCCTTCTTGCTCATTGATATAGTCTACTCCAGATGTATATCCTAATTCAAATTTATGGATTAAAGGCATATTCATGCCGCCTAAAAACCCTACTACTTTTTCTTCATTAATTCCTTTAACCTCATCATGAGTAGTTAATAAAGCAGATAAAGCACCTGCTAAGAATGAACCTTGATGCTCTTTAAAAGTTAAAGAAACAACATTGTCTCTTTCTACCACACTATCAATTAAAGCAAACTTAGTATCTGGGAATTCTTTAGAAACTTTATCAACTGCATCTTGCTGCATAAACCCTACACCAATTACTAAATCATAACCATTTTGGGCTAAAAATCTTAATCCTTTTTCAGCAGCTGAAACTTGTTTTGGCTCAATATACTTATATTCAATATCAAAATCCTCTTTAGCTCTTTCTAAACCTCTAATAGCTGAATCATTAAATGACTTATCTCCTTTACCACCACTAGATAAGACAATACCAACTTTTAAACTTTCTTTTTGGTCTTCCTGAGTTCCTTGTTGATCCTGATTATTTCCACCACCACAGCCGGCTACTAATAGTCCTACCAGCAAAATAGCTACTAATACAACTGTCTTTCGATTAAATTTTAACATTAAATTACCTCCTTGATTTTAAGGTTTAATTAATTTAATCCCTCTTATTAATCTTTACTACTTACTAAGTATTAATTCACCTCCTATCTTCTTTGTCTAATCACTTGAAACTTAAACTTATCACTTCTAAAGTAAAGTTTAGAATAGAGAATTGGATTTTCATTATCATAATGCATCTGTTTTAAAAGTAAAAACGGTACTCTAGTATCAATATCTAAAAATTTAGTCACCTCACGATCAGTAGTAATTGGACTGATATCTGCTATAGCGTGAGTAATATAAACATTACATTTATTTTCAAGCAAATCAAAGAGTGATCCATAAAAATCTTCATCATCAACTAACTCATTTAGTACATCTTTTAATAAATAATCATTACAGAAAGCAACTGGTTCACCATCAGCAGTTCTAATTCGTTGGATATTAAGCAATAGATCACCTTCATTAACTCCAAACTTCTCAGCTAATTCTGTATCTGCCTTTACTTGCTTTTTTTCCAAACAAGTAGTTCCTGCTTCTAACCCTAACTCTTCTATCATCTCTGTCAAACTTGACAATTCCTCAATTCCACTTTCAAATAATGGAGTATTATCCTTAACAAAAGTTCCTACTCCTTGTCTCCGATTCACTCGACCTTCTTCTTCTAAAACTCTTAATGCCTCGCGTAGAGTAGCTCTACTAACTCCAAAACTTTCTGATAATTTTGCTTCTGAAGGTAACTGATCCCCGGACTGATAAGTACCATCTTCAATTAATTCTTCAAGCTTATTCTTAACTAATATATATAGTGGTCTAGAATCCTGTTTGATTAAACTCATTCTTCTCCCTCCTGACTGATTAAATAAATATTATTAATCATAGCAATTATTCTAAAACTTATTATTTAAACTTAATAAATTTTCAAACAAATTAAAATTCGTATAGTCGTCTAACATCTGACGACTAACTTTATGATAGCAAATGACAATTTATTTGTCAAGGTTTGTCAAATAAATAATGGTGAATTATCGTGATTTTTCACGAAATCCACCATTAAAATCAATCTTCTAATTCTAAACTCTGTTTTTGTAAATTATTAACAGCATCTGTAATATTTTCATTTAGATTAATAATATTTTGATTTACCTCTTGAATATTACTAACTAAGCCACTAGACTTCCCAGCCAAATCTTTTACTGCCCCAGCTACTACTGAAAATCCTTTACCTGATTCTCCAGCATGGGCTGCTTCAATAGAAGCATTAATAGCCAGCATATTTAGATCACTAGTTACTTTTTCGATTTCAATTACTGATTGTTTTACATCCTGTGAATTATCCCTAATCGCATCATGCACCTCAGTCAAATGATTAGTTACTGTTCCTAATAAGTTCTGTTGGGACTCTTTATAATCCTCAATAATATTGAATAGTAAAAATGAAGCATGACCAGCAATTACATCTACATCCTCCATCTTATTATCATTAACCTTCTTTAGTACATCTTTAGAGCCTGTAACTTCTATAATTAAATCAATTTGCTTATCATTAAGTATATCCATTATTTCAGTAGTAGTTTTAAGTCCCTCTTTTTTAGCCAAGACCATCGCTGGAGCATTCACATCTATATCAGCAACATATTTAATGTTAATTGAATCCATCTTTAAAAATATTTCTAGTAAATTAGACCCCCCCGTTCCTCCACCAATAATTCCAACATTAATTTCTTCCGCAAATTTTGTGTTCAAATCGCTAACGCCTCCTCATTTCTACTTTAAACTATATAATGTGCGCTTATACTTCAATTTCTATATAAATAGCTTATCCTCCTTCACCATTAAATAATTCTTTTAAGTCATCTTCATCAATCAATACTTCTCTTGGTTTACTACCACGATGTTCACCTACAATACCTTCTTCCTCCATAGTATCTATCAATCTAGCTGCTCTAGTATACCCGATTCTTAACCGTCTTTGTAGCATAGAAATTGAGGCTCTCTTATCAACTACTAATTTTACTGCTTCTTCATATAGTTCATCTTTATCTTCAGTTTCGATTGTAATCTCTTTATCCTTAATCTTTTCTAATTTTTCTGCGTATTCAGGATTCTCTTGTTCCTTTACATACTTAACTAAATCTTTTACTTCACTTTCAGAAATGAAAGCTCCTTGAATTCTAGTTGCTTTCTGTGACCCAACTGGTGAAAATAACATATCACCTTTTCCTAATAACTTTTCAGCACCACCTGTATCTAAGATTGTTCGTGAGTCAGTCTGAGACGAAACAGCAAATGAAATTCTACTAGGAATATTAGCCTTAATCACTCCTGTAATAACGTCTACAGATGGACGCTGAGTAGCTATGATTAAATGGATACCTGCCGCTCGAGCCATCTGAGCCAAACGACAGATAGCATCCTCTACTTCATTAGCAGCTACCATCATCAGGTCAGATAACTCATCAATTACTACTACTATATATGGTAACTTCTTAGTTTCTTCTTCAGCTGAAAACTGCTGATTATAACTTTTAATTCCTTTCGCTCCGTTAGAAGCAAAAAGCTCATACCGATTTTCCATCTCTTCTACTACCCACTTCAAAGCAGCAGCTGCTTTTCTAGCATCAGTTACTACCGGTGCAATTAGATGTGGAATCTTATTATATATAGCTAGCTCTACCATCTTAGGATCAATTAACATCATCTTTATCTCTTCTGGACTACCTTTATATAATAGGCTACTGATAATACTATTAATACATACACTCTTACCAGAACCAGTAGCCCCAGCCACTAAAAGGTGGGGCATAGCTGAAAGATCAGCTACGATCGACTTACCAGCTATATCTTTTCCTAAACCTACACTTAATTTAGAACTAGATTCCGTAAATTCAGATGATTCCAAGATTTCTCGTAAATGAACCATAACTTGTTCTTGGTTTGGTACTTCAATCCCTACAGCGGCTTTACCAGGAATTGGTGCCTCAATTCTAACATCTGAAGCAGCCAATGATAGAGCAATATCATTAGATAGATTAGATATCTTACTTACTTTTACGCCTGGAGCCGGATGAATCTCATATCTCGTAATCGTGGGTCCATAATTAACATCTACTACTTCAGCCTCTACTCCAAAGCTACTTAATGTTTCCTCTAAAACTTGGCTATTAGCTTGATTAACCTCAGAACTATCTACATTCTCTATCGGTTGTAAGAGGGATAATGGAGGCAAATTATATCCATCATCAGTCTGTTCAGATACTTCATTAAAATTACCCTCTCTTATCTGTTCTTCATTTTTAGTTTCCTGCTTCTTAGCATCTTCTTCTTTATCTTTAACTTCACTACTTTTCATCTTATTATTCTCACTATTTGGATTTGAAACAGAAATACTCTTCTTTAATTTGTTCTTTGACTGCTGCTTATTCTTTTTTAATTCTTCCTGTAAATCTAATTCCTCCTCAATTTCTTTCTTTACTTTTCGTTTCTCTTTTTTTCGTTGTTCTCTAAGTTGAGTCCATCTTGCTTGTATCTTATTAAACTTTACCTTAAGTTTGTCTACCATTGATTTAATATAATCTCTTATTTGACTTATAATATTAGCCAAAAACAGATTAGCCGCTAATAAAAACCCAATTAAACCTAAAGCACCTAAGACAATATAAGTTCCAACTTCCTCTAAACCTTGTCTCAATATGTATAAAAGCAGTGCTCCTACTATTCCACCACCTTTACCTTCTAAAGCAAACTTAAACTCCGTTCCTGGCTTTACATCTAAATGTAAAATAGTTATAACCACTACAAACATTATAATTAATCCTATAACTCTTACTGTAACTTCAATTCTTTCAGATTTAATTAGATTAATTCCATATAACAAAAATAAAAAAGGTAAAATATAAGCTCCTCTCCCAATGATGACCTTAAATCCTCTAGTTAAAATCTCCCCTACTACTCCAGTAGCTTGGAAATATAGGCTCACTCCTAATAAAATAGCTATTACAATTAAGAATATACCTAATAATTCATCATTGCGTTCTTCATATATTTTAATTAATGCTGATTTCAATTTTATCACCTCATCTCCTGTATTCGATATCACAATCAAATAATCCTGCTTTTCACAAATCAAGTAAAAAAAGAATGCACCATTAAAGATGCATTCATAAAATAAATAATCCTCAACCACCTAATAATTGAAGTATCATCCCTAGCAACAAATTTCTTTTTAGGATAACCTTCTTATTAGTTGAGCAAATTTATCAAAAATTAAATAGAATAAAAAAGCATTTATTATATTAAAAATTGTGTGCCCATTGGCTATTTGACGCACTAAGTTATGACTCGTTAAATGAATCATATTGGAATAAAGAGACACAAAAGGTAAAAAGATTAATGCTCCGCCCAAATTAAAGATAATATGTCCTTGAGCCACTAGTTTTGCTGTCTTTGTACCATTAATAGCAGCGATTACGGCTGTAATACAAGTGCCTATATTACTTCCTAATAATAATAAGATTGCTGTAGATAAGTTAACCAAATTCTGCCTAGCTAGCGTTAAAATAACCCCAATAAAAGTACTACTACTCTGTAACATAGCAGTACCTATAATTCCACTAATAAAAGCTTTAATACTACTATGAGAAAGCTTATATATTAAGTCTAAAAATGTTTTGGTTTCTGCTAATGGTACTAAAGAATTCGTCATTAACATTAATCCAGCAAAAATCAAACCAAAACCTCCTGCAGCCTCAGCTAAAGCTATGTACCTTTTACTTTTATTTTTATTTTTATTCTTATCCTTCTTCCCAAAAAGATAAAGTCCAAAACCCACTACAAAAAAGATCCAAAAATAATTTTCTAGACTAAAAGAAATAATCTGTCCAGTAATTGTAGTACCTATATTAGCTCCAATAACCATGCCCAAAGCCTGATTTAAACCTATTAAATTGACATTTACTAGGCTAATGACTAATACTATAGTAGCACTACTACTTTGCATCAAGATAGTTATTATTATTCCAAGAAATATACTAGACAATTTTGTTCCGGTCAGATAGTTCAATACAAACTTATTGTGATCATTAATAGATTGGCTTAAGCCTAACTTAACTACTTTCATACCATACACAAAGACCATTAAACCACAGAATAAATAGATAACTGTTAGGATCATTTGATTTATCTCTCCTATTTATCAATCTATTAAATATATATGTTAGGAAATGATTAATAAATCATTATTATAAAAATAAAAAACAGAGAAACAAATTCATCATTTGTCTCCCTGTTATGATCATATATAGTTATCTGACTTTAAATCACATAGAAAATTCCGGAGTGAATTGCACAACATTACCTGGTTGGTAATTTAAATTTAAATAGTCTTTAGGATTTGAACTGATCACTTTAACTATTTCTCCAGCATCTACTTCTGTTTGCTTAACCAGCATAGTAATTCCATTAACTTCTACTTCTATCAAGTCTGTTTCTTTTGTTCCTACTACTTCTTCGTCTTCTTCATTAAATATCACTTCACCAGGAATTATAGAATAATATAGCATCTTAGCCACCTCTGATTTAATTATCGTCAACTACTGATTCAATAGATGAGCTTGGATTACCTTCATTATTATCAATCATCCTTCGTAATTCACTCATAGCTTCACTTAGTCCTCCTACTTCATCAATAACTCCTTCTTTAACGGCTTCTTGACCAATTAAGACTGTTCCTACATCTCTTACTAACTCTCCAGTCTGGAACATTAATTTTCTGAAATTATCTTCGTTTATATTTGAATGACTGCTAACAAAGTTAATTACTCTATCCTGCATTTTATCCAGATAATCATATGTTTGTGGCACCCCAATTACCATTCCGGTTAATCTGATTGGGTGAATAGTCATAGTCGCAGTTTCTGCAATAAATGACTTATCAGTAGCTGCTGCAATTGGTACCCCAATACTATGTCCTCCTCCTAATACTAATGAAACTGTCGGCTTGGAAAGGCTACTTAACATTTCAGAAATAGCTAATCCAGCTTCTATATCTCCACCAACTGTATTTAAGATCATAATGACACCTTTAATATTATCATTCTGCTCTATAGCTACTAATTGGGGGATCAAGTGTTCATACTTAGTAGTCTTATTCTTAGGCGGTAAACTTCTATGACCTTCAATCTGTCCAACTATGTTGATACAATGAATATCAGATTCTGCACTTTCAGGTAAATTAGTCTGTCCTAACTGCTTTAAAGTCTGTAAAGCATTCCCTTTTTTCTTTCTTTTTTTCTTACTACGAGATTTTTTCTTTGGTCGAGCAGGTTTAGAAATTCGCGTTGGATTTATTCTCTGTCTATAATCATTATCTCTAACCAAAATTAATCACGCTCCTAAATAAGTAGTCTATTGTTAGTATGATTAATTTCTTTTTATTTATGCATAAAGAAAAAAAGCATGTGAAGAATTTATATAAATTCTTCACATGCTTTTAACGTCTTTTTTACTTTTAAACTTCCATAATAATCGGTAAAATCATTGGTCGTCTCTTTATTCTATGATAAATAAAGCTACCTAAAGCATCTTTGATTTCCGATTTTAAAACCGACCATTCTGTAACATTATTCTCTTCACACTTTGATAAAGCATTTTCTACTCTATTAGTAGCAGCAGAAAGTAATGCTTCTGATTCACGAATATAAACAAAACCCCGAGAAATAATATCTGGTCCGGCAATAATCTGACCTTTTTGATCAATAGTTAAGACCACAATTAAAATACCATCCTGAGAAAGCAAACGACGATCCCGTAAAACAATATTTCCAACATCACCAACACCCAAACCATCTACTAATACTCGACCCGCCTTTACAGAACCAGCAGTCTGACTATCATCATTACTAAATTCTAAAACATTTCCTGGTTCCGTAATGAAAATATTCTCTTTAGAAATACCTACTTCTTGAGCTAATTTAGCATGACGATTTAAATGACGATACTCACCATGAACGGGAATAAAGAACTTAGGTTTAGTTAGATTTAACATTAATTTTAATTCTTCCTGGCTAGCATGACCAGAAACATGAACCCCTGAAACAGACTCATAAATAACTTCTGCCCCTCGCTTGAAGAGCTTATTGATAGTCTTGCCTACTGACTTTTCATTTCCAGGGATAGCTGTCGCTGAAACAACGACAGTATCTCCATTCTTAATATTAATATGCCTATGATCCCCACGAGCCATTCTCGTTAAGGCCGCCATCGGTTCACCCTGGCTTCCTGTTGTTATTAGTACTACTTGGTCATCTCGCAGGTGCTTTAACTCTTCTAAATCTACTAGCATCCCTTCCGGAATATCTAAATAACCTAAATCTTTAGCAATATGGACATTATTAATCATACTTCTCCCGGTAACTGCTACTTTGCAATCATTTTTAAAGGCCGAATCTATGAACTGTTGAATTCGGTCGATATTAGAAGCAAAAGAAGCTACAATAATTCGCCCTTGTGCATCACTAAAGATATCATCAATCGCTTCTCCAACAACTTTTTCTGACATAGTATATCCAGCACGTTCAGCATTAGTACTATCAGAAAAGAGTGCTAATACACCTTCGTCTCCTAATTCGGCTAAACGATGAATATCTGCCATCTGACCATTGACTGGAGTCTGATCAAATTTAAAATCACTAGCATATACTAATACGCCAACCGGAGTATGAACTGCTAAAGCACAAGCGTCAGCAATACTGTGATTTACACGAATAAATTCTACATTAAAATAATCGCCAATTTCAACTGAATGTCCAGGGTAAACATGTTTTAAATAGGCATCCTTTAATAATCCGTGTTCTTTTAACTTACCACGTACTAACCCTAAAGTAAGCTTCGTTCCATAAACTGGAACATTAATTTCTTTTAAAAGATATGGTAGTGCACCGATATGGTCTAAATGACCGTGAGTAAGAACAACCCCCTTAATTCTTTCTTTATTCTTCTTAAGATAAGTAATATCAGGGATTACTAAGTCTATTCCTAATAGGTCATCTTCTGGAAACATAACTCCCGCATCGATAATTAATATTTCATCTTCTACTTCCACTACCATCATATTTTTCCCGATCTCTCCAACTCCACCTAGAGGAATCAAAGATAATTTGTCTATTTGATTTTTAACCGTTGCCATTTAATTAACTAACACCTCCATGTTTTCTATAAACATTATTACTATTTTTATTAATTTAACTTACTACAACCAATCACTCCGGTCAAAACCCGTTCTAAATTGCTCTATTTATTATTATAAGGGATTTATACCGTTAACACAAGGATAAAATGAAAAAAAGAACCATGGAAGGCTCTTTTAATTAAATAATCAACAAAAGTTCTCTAATTATTTTTTTGATTTTAAAAGCTACTTAACTTAAAAAGTCCTCTCTAAATAATATTAGAGAGGACTCGCGTAAGCCCTCTCTAACTTTAAATCTTATTAATTTTTAATCTAAGCCTATCTTACCTGTCTTAGCATTAAGTGCGTGACAACTAATACAGTTAGCTTCACCACTCTTCACTTCTGCTAAGAAATGATTAGTCTTAGGCGTTCCTGTTAAGTGAGCTTTGTGTAATACCTTCCCAAAGTTACTTGAGTGACAAGCCATACACTTCTCAGGACCTTCATTACTTACCATCGCTGCTACATTCGCATGCTTTCCTGCACTAGCCATATCTTTAATCTCATTCTTAAGATTATGTTCACTATCTGGCTCGTGACAACTTACACCACACCCAGCATTAGCCTTAAACATATCCTCTACAGATTTAGTAGCAGCAAAAGCCATTGTACTTACTAAAGTAATTGTGAAAAGTACTACTAGAGTCATTAACAACGTCTTTTTCATTATTTTCCCTCCCCTAATTATTAATTAATTTGAAAATTATTACCTTATATACATTATCTCATAAATCACTTTTCTGCAAAAGGTGTCAATTGTCCCAAATTTTCGGGTCATTTGTCCTATATTTCACAATTCAAAGGCAAATTTAGTATCTGTTTTCTATATTAATTCAAAATAATCACATATCTATTTCCTATAAAAAACTAGACACGCAACCTAAAGTTACGTGTCTAATCTTCTTAAATTAAATTATGACTTTTTAAAAGATATCTTAAGACTTCTTCTTCTTCTGCATTAGCATCCACTAAAGGAGGTCTAACTGGTCCTACTTGCTGTCCCATTAAATTTAACGCTGCTTTAACTGGAATCGGATTAGTAGTCATAAATATTTTAGCAAATAGCTCACCTAATTCAGCATTTAATCCCGCTGCTTTTTGTACTTCTCCCGCTTTATAAGCAGTTACCATATCTTTAATCTTACTACCGACTAAATGAGCAGCTACACTGATTATTCCTGTTCCTCCTATACTTAAAATAGGTAAAGTTAGACCGTCATCGCCACTATAAATCATAAAATCATCATCAGTCAAACGATTAATAGTTGCTGCTTGTTCCACATCACCACTAGCTTCTTTAATTGCTACTATATTATCTATATCTGCTAGCTTAGCTACCGTTTCCGGTTCAATATTTCTAGAAGTACGTCCTGGAACATTATATAAGATTACTGGTAGGTCAGTTACTTCTGCCACCTGTTTAAAATGATTATATAGACCAGCCTGTGGTGGTTTGTTATAGTAAGGAGTGACTAACATTACCCCATCTACACCTAAATCGGTTACCTTTTTAGTCATCTTTATACTTTCTTGAGTAGAGTAAGACCCGGTTCCAACAATTACTTTTGCTCTATCTCCAACTGCCTCTTTAACAATTTCTATCAATTTCATCTTCTCTTCTTTAGTCAAAGTTGGGACTTCACCAGTAGTTCCTAATACTAAGATACCGTCTGAACCATTATTAACTAAGTAATTAGCTAAATCTGCTGCTGCTTCATAATTCACTTCTAACTCCTCATTAAAAGGAGTCACCATCGCTGTTATTACTTCACCTAATTCAACCATCAAAACACCTCCATAAATTATTCTGCTAAATTAAATTGATCATGCAAAGCACATAACGCCTTCTTTTCATCGCTCTTTTTAATTAAAAAAGAGATTGTAGTATGTGAATCGGTCGTTTGGTAAATTGGTATCCCATTATCATCTAAAGCATTGACTACGCTTGACATTACACCAGGAAGCCCAGTCATACCAGCACCTACTATTGAAATTTTTACTAAATTATTACCTATCTCATAATTATATTCTGTCTCACTTAAGACTTCTTCAGTCGTTTCCATTAATTGATTATTAATAATAAAGGTAATCATCTCTGGTCTTACATTAATAAAATCAACACTGATATCTTCTTTAGCTAAAACCTCAAAACAGCCTAAAGCAGTAGCATATTCCTGCTGTTGCCTAGGAATGATCTTAACCAAACTTACATTAGAACGGCTAGTAATTCCTGTTACTGGTCGGTCTCCTTTTATATCAATCTCGTTCTCTTGATTAAAATTATCAGAGATAACAGTACCTGAACCATCACTAAAAGTAGATTTAATCATAACTGGTACTCTTTCACGCATCGCTATCTCTGCTGCTCGAGGATGAATTACTCGTGCTCCTTGATAAGCTAACTCACAAACTTCATTATAAGTAACATGTTTTAATGTTCTAGCATTAGGTACTAAATCAGGGTCAGCTGTCATTACCCCTTCAACATCGGTATATATCTCTACCATTTCAGCATGAAGAGCCGCCCCTAACACACAAGCCGTTGTATCACTTCCACCTCTTCCTAAAGTAGTAATCTCTCCTTTGCTAGTCATTCCTTGAAACCCAGCTACTATAGGAATTAAATTATCATCTAATGCTTCATAGATTTTAGCTGGTTTTACCTCTAAAATTCGGGTATCACCATAATTATCATCAGTGATAATGCCAGCTTGGGCACCAGTTAAAGCATGATAATCATAACCTCTAGCTTTTAATCCCTGACCTACTACTACTGTAGAAATAATTTCTCCACATGACATCAATAAATCTTTATCTCGTGGATGGACATGTTCACAAGTATCTTCAGCCAAATTAATTAAAGTATCAGTGGCATATGGAGCGCCATTGCGCCCCATAGCTGACACTACAATTACCGGCTTATAGCCCTGATTTATGCTACTTATTATCTTTTCAATTACCATCTGTCTCTTTTCTTCTGTATCAAGGGAAGAACCGCCAAACTTTTGTATTAAGATATTACGCATTCCCCCACCTCTCTTTCTAACTATCAAACACCTTTTTCAATTAGCTTTTCAGCAATCTGAACCGTATTTAATGCTGCTCCTTTACGCAAGTTATTGGCTACAATCCAGAGATTTAAGCCTGCATCTACAGTATTATCTTTACGAATCCTACCTACTAGCACATCATCGGTTTCTTCTACTTGGATCTGCATTGGATATTCGCATTTGCCTGGATTGTCAACCACTCTTACTCCTTCAGCAGCATCCAACAATTCTTTCGTTTCATCTACCTCTAACTCGGAACCTAATTCTAAATTAATAGACTCAGCATGGCCGAGTAAGACTGGAATACGAACTGTAGTGGCTGTTAATTTAATAGAATCATCACCTAAGATCTTCTTAGTCTCATTAACCATCTTCATCTCTTCTTTAGTATAGCCATCATCAAAAAAGATATCAATATGTGGTAAGGCATTGAAGGCAATCTGATGTGGATAGACCTCAGCCTTTGCTTCTTTACCTTCTAAAATTGCCTTAGATTGTTCTAATAGTTCATCCATCGCAGCCTTCCCCGAACCAGAAACTGCTTGGTAAGTAGAGATTACGACTCGTTTGATTCCAACTTTATCATAAATAGGCTTCAATGCAGCTACCATTTGAATAGTCGAACAGTTAGGATTAGCAATAATCCCTTGCTGTTTATCAATATCTTCCGGATTAACTTCTGGTACTACTAATGGTACCTCTGGATCCATCCTAAAAGCACTACTATTATCCACTACTATCGTTCCGCGTTTAGCCGCTTCCGGTGCAAGCTTCTTACTTGCTTCACTACCGGCACTAAATAACGCAATATCAATATCCTCAAACGCCTCCGGTGTAGCTGCTTCTGCTTCATATTCATTGCCATCCTCAGTAGTAAACTTTCCTGCTTCCTTTTCTAATAACTTCAACTCAGCATAAGGTAGTTCTCTTTCTTGTACTATACTTAACATCTCTCTTCCTACTGCGCCTGCAGCACCAACTATCGCTATATTATATTCCTTCATAATTAATAATACCTCCCACGTATATTAGTTTACAGTTTACAGTGTATAGTTGACAGTTAAAATCAACTGTCAACTGTAAACTGTCACCTGTCAACTGGAATCATATCCCTTTATATTCTATAAGTACAGGCTGGATCTGTTTTCCCTCTAATGCATATTCTAATGTTTCAGGAATTAAATCCATCCTTGCAACTAATGAATTAACTTTTTCCTTAGGGTTATCCTGCCCAAAAGGAACGAAATATATATTTTTAGTATTTAGTAGTTTTCCTATATTAGAAGCATTATTACCTAAGCCGTCATTAGTAGAAATTGCAAAAACTACCGGCCTATTGTTTCGCAAATGAGCTTTAGCCGCCATTAATACTGTAGAATCAGTAATTGCATTAGCAACTTTTGCTAAAGTATTTCCTGTGCAAGGAGCTATAATCAATATATCTAATAACTTCTTAGGTCCAATAGGCTCTGCTTCCACAATACTAGACCTTAATCCGTTGCCAGTAATCTCTTTAATTCTTCTTATCCACTTTTCAGCTTTCCCAAACTTAGTATCTATATTTTGTACTGATTCTGATAAGATCGGATAGACAATTCCACCAGCATCTACAATCCGCTCTAATTGAGGAACTACTTTATCTAAAGTACAATAAGAACCGGTAACAGCAAAACCTATTCTTTTGCCTTTTAATTTCAAATAAACACACCTCCTTTGGAAGGTTAAAACTACATTCTATCAACAATTAAACGAGGAATGACTTTACCTAAAATCTGACCAGCAGTCTTAGGTGCTACTCTCCCAGGTAGACCTAAGCTTAATAAGGCTTTAATACCTAATTCCTTTGCTACTTCAAAATCGACGCCACCAGGTGCAGAAGCTAAATCAATAATTAAAGCATCTGATTTTACCTCAGTTAGCAACTCTTTATCTAAAACTAAAGCAGGAACTGTATTGAATATAAAGTCCATTTCAGAAATAATCTCTTTCAACTCATCAAAATCAACAGGAGTAATTCCCATTTCTTTAGCTCGCGCTCTATCTCCAGCATCTCTTGCTACCCCATAAACCTGACTACCGATTCCAGCCAACATGCGTGCTTGAGTTAGACCTACTCTACCTAACCCCAAAACCATAGATTTATTACTATGTAAAGTTATATTTGATTCTTCCATAGCAATCTGAATTGCTCCCTCAGCAGTAGGAATTGCATTTAGAATAGCCACTTCATCTAATTTGGCTAACTGAATCAGACTTATATCATATTCATTACAGTAATCATTTACGCTCCCTCTAGCTACCCCAATTAAGAATAAAGTATTCGATTCTAAGCTGGCAAAGAATTCTTCTGTTAATTGTACTGCATTGTTAACAAAAGTTGCTTTTAAGTAATCATTTTCATCGGTACTAGTCATTGGAGCAATAACTACATCAACATTATCAATTACTGTCGATAATCTGTCTTTAACTTCTATACCAGGAATCTTAACCCCTGGGTCCCCTAAAGTCTTAATCTGAGCACCAATAGTTGCTAAGAGACGTAGCATCTCTAATTCCCGCTCGTCACCACCTAAAACTGCTATCTTAATTCCCTTTAATTGTGATTCCATTTCATCCTCCTTTCCTCAATTTTTAATGAAAATATTTTTTAATCATTAATATTATATGGTCAACCTTCCAAAGTAGTGCTTGTCAAACTTAAAATTCCATTAAATTATCTAATCCATAAACAACTCCATCAATCTCTTCTAGCTTGTCAATAGCTAATTTAACTCCTGGCATAAAGGAACGACGGTTAATTGAATCATGCCTAATCTTTAGCGTCTGTCCTTCACCTCCAAAGATTACTTCTTGATGCGCTACTAGGCCAGGCAAACGAACACTATGTATATTTAATCCTTCCTCTTCTCCGCCTCTAGCTCCAGGAATCTTCTCAATTACATCTAAATCATTCTCTTCATTATCTCTTATTTGATTAATTAATTCTGCCGTCTTAATTGCAGTCCCAGAAGGAGCATCTAACTTCTGGTCATGATGTAGTTCAATGATCTCTACTTGATTCAGATACTTAGCTGCTATTTTAGAAAACTCCATCATTAATATAGCCCCAATAGCAAAGTTAGGAGCTATAATTATATTGGTATCATTCGCTTTGGCTAGTTCTTCAATCTTTTCAATATCCACTTCTGTAATACCGGTAGTTCCTACTACCATATCGATACCAGCCTGCATTCCTAACTTAATATTTTCGATTACAACTTGAGGCGTTGTAAAGTCAACTATAACATCAATTGACTTATCCTCAATAGCTACTTCCAAATCAGACTCAATCTTTACTGTAGGTTCTGATAAACCTAAGATTTGATGAATATCTTCCCCAACGTCTACTTTATCAGTTGCTGCTACTAACTCTAGATCTTCAGTTCTTGCTAATAACTTTACTACTTCTTGTCCCATTCTTCCGCAAGCACCATTAACTAATACCTTCTTCATTATACTGTTAACAACTCCTTTCTCTTCATAACTTATTAGTGGATTTTAATATGATAATACTAAAAATCGATTGGTAAGACTACCAATCGTTAATAATTAATCATCTTTAACGATTAAGATAGTCCTCCATCAATTATCATGATGACAGTTTTGAAGCTATTAACTCCAAACCCAATCTAACCCCAATGACCAGCTTGAACTTAGATTTCGGCAATAATTCCTTTCCTTAAAAGATAATCTAGTCTGTAAATCTGATAAGTACTGATAATTATTGCTCCTCAACCTTAATCCTATTTATTTTTGAACCCAATTCTATTATATTTTCTAATAAATTTTGCTAAATGTCAAGTCCTAATAGAAAAAGGAGAGAATAAATTCTCTCCTTTTAACTCTTATTCCTGATAAAGTTCAACATCTACCGCACCATTTCGCTGCATAATAGCAGCTACTTCAGCAGTATCTTCTTCACTTTCAGCTCCTTCAAAGATTGCTAACATATTACCCCGGCGTATATGGTCTTCGTAATTCTGTCCTACTTCTTTAGGAATTCCATAATCGACTAATGCTCCGGCCAAACCACCAGTTACAGCTCCACTTAATCCAGCAGCAATTGGACCAGCAGCAATAATTGGACCAATACCTGGAATAGCTAGCGCTCCTGCTCCAGCCACCAAACCAGCAAGTCCACCAAGCGTTCCTCCAGTAGCAGTCCCATCAGTTAAATTCTGGTCTTCAAAGGTCATTCCTGTCTCTGCTTGATTACCTTCAGTAGCATAGTTTCCTTCACGATTATAAACCGATTGACCATACTCATCTCCATAGTAACCGCCATCACCATATTCGTCACCTTCATCCTTGTGCAGTTCTCCAGTAGCTTCTTGAGCTTGTTTAGCTATAATTGATATCTCTTCCTCTTCATATCCTGACTTTCTGATTTCATTAACCGTTCTTTCAGCTTGTTCTCTTTCATTAAAAACTCCAATTATAGATGCCATAATTAGTTCAATAACCTCCTTAGTTTTAATTCTGCTTTAAAACTAAGATATCCAAAAGTAAAGGAGGCTATTCTAACATTATATAGAAGCTCGCTGTGGTTGTAATCCATCTTCTAAATCAACAATAATTACTTCTGAACCCACTTTCTTTACTGCCTGCCAAGGAATAATTAAGTACTTTTCTTCGCCAAATACACTTAATAACCCACCTTGATTTGGAATAATAATTGATTCTAAGTCCCCAGTTAAAGTATTAAGAATTAATTCTGTCTCACCTATGATTCCTAAACGACCACCATCATGCATATTTATAATCTCTTTTCCTTGTAATTCACTTAACTTCATATCAATACCTCCCTTAATATCCTTTCTTTAATATTCTATGCAAAAGATTCGGGAGGTATTAAAAACTTAATAACTAATCAACAATACCCGTATGCCCAAAACCACCTTCGCCTCTTTTAGTTTTTGATAAATCATCTACCTCTTGCCATTCTACTTCTTGATACTTCTGAATAATTAATTGGGCTATTCTTGCTCCTTTTTCGACAACAAAAGGTTCTTGGCTATGATTAATTAGAGTAATCCCTATCTCTCCACGATACCCAGGATCAATAACACCATCTGCATTTAAAACAGTAATCCCATGATTTAAAGCTAAACCGCTCCTAGGATTAACAAATCCAGCATATCCTCGTGGTAAAGCGATAGCAATTCCTGTTTTAAATAGCTTATATTCTCCCGGTTCTAAAGCACCTTCCTCACGCGAATAAAGATCCATCCCCACATCTTCACCTGGATGTTTATACTCTGGTAAAGGAACCGACTCATCTAAACGTTTAATCTTAATCTTCATCATTTAGTTACCTCCAATAGTGTTCTGTTTACTAACCAATAATCTATTTCATTATCAAGGTTCTCTATTCCTGCTCTTTAGCACCTAAAATTTTAATAAGTATTTGTCTTCCATAAACGCTGCCTTTAATAATTACTGGTAAAGAATACTGATTATTAAATTTAAAATCTAAAGAATTCCATGCTACCGCTGCATCTTGGCCTGGAGGTACATATCTTACTCTTTTTGAATGAGGATATCTTTCTACTACTTCTAAATCAGCTTTCTGCACTGCGTTATATAAAGTACTTGAAACCTGACAGACTCCACCACCGATCCCAGTTACTATAACCCCGTTCATAATAACAGGTGCACCTTTATATCCTCTTTCTTCAGTCCGAGGACCTACTACTTGATTAAAAGAAAAAGTTTCACCGGGTAAAACTAAAGTATTATTTATACTTTTAGCAGCCACTCTTATATTTTTAACTCGATTAGAGCTACCACCGATAGAGGTACGATAGCTACCGATTACATTTGTAACCTTCTCTAAAATTTCCTCAGTCATATATGGTTTGATTTCATAGATAATAGAATTTATTTCTTTACCTTCATCAGCTAGCATAATCTCCTCAACTGTACTCTCTATGTCTAAAATTTGTCCTTCTTTTTCTGAAGTTACCTGACCTGAATCAGAGTCGATTTTTGCTTCTTTACTCCAAACTCGCCGCTTCTGAGCTTCTTTATAGACTATCTCATAAACTTCTGCCCGAAATAGATAACTCATATCCTGATTTTCATAAATTACTTCTGATGCTACTCCATATAATTGGCGTTTCAACCTTTCAACTATTAAGTTAGTTGTCAAAAATAAAGTTATAATTATTAAACAGATGATTATGATTTTTTGCAACTTAACAACTTTAAATCTAAGCTTATCTAACATCTAACCACCCTATTCAGATAATAATTGAGAGACAGTTACTAATTTATACCCTTTCTCTCTCAATCTATCAATTAGGTTTGGTAACGCCTTAACAGTTGGCGCCGTAGGATGCATAAGTACAATGCCTCCATTACTAGCCTTCTTCAATACTCTATTAATTATTACTTCTGGAGCTGGTCTTTGCCAATCAATAGTATCAGCAGTCCATAGGATTGTTCTGTAACCTAGTTCATCTACGATTTTCACTACTCTATCATTATACTCACCATAAGGAGGAGCAAATAGTTTGGTCTGATACCCCGTTACTTCGATTAATAATTCTTCATTCTTCTTTATTAAATTAATTAATCCTTGTTTAGATAGTTGATTAGGATGGGGATGACTATAACCATGATTCCCCACCTCATGTCCTGCTTCAGCTATCTCCTTTGTCAACTCTGGAAACTTCTCTACCCACTTACCTGTAAAGAAAAAAGTAGCTTTTACTTCTTTTTCACCTAAAGCCTTTAATATCCCTGGAATATGCTCTTGACCCCAAGCAACATTGATAGTTAAAGCCATTTCCGCTTTATCTTGAGGTCCATGATAATAAGGCTTTATCTCATTAAATACCGGTCTATCATTCGAAGTTAAATTATTAGCTAAAAGACTGACCCCCACTAGTAAAATTAAGATTAGAAATAATAATCCCCGATGTAGGGGTATAAAATAAAATTTTACTTTACGATTGAATTTTTTAAACATTTAATCACTCTCCTTAGTGCTAACTTGCTTCTTTTGAACACCCGAATGACTTTCAATATAATAATTATCATCATATGTTAACTTAGATAACTTAACTATTTCATAACCTTTATCCTTTAATTTAGGAATTAAAATCTCTAATGCCTCAGCGGTATGCACCCCGTTATTATGCATTAAGATAATTTCACCAGGTCCTGCTTTCTCTAAAATCCTATTAACTATAAAATTAGTTCCTGGTTCTTTCCAATCTAAAGAATCAATACTCCATTGAATAGTTTGAAAACCTAATTCATTAGCTACTTTTATTACTTTATTACTATATTCACCAAATGGCGGCCTAAATAACTTAGGTTGTTCTCCAACTAAATTCTCAATTAACTCCTGATTTCTAGTTAACTCCTCCTTAATCTCTGACTTGCTCAGCGAATTCAAATGAGGATGGCTATAAGTATGGTTCCCGATCTCATGTCCATTAGCAACAATCTTCTTTGCCATATCTGGATAATCTTCTAACCAATTACCACCAAAGAAAAAAGTAATCTCTACATCATTCTTTTTAAAGATTTCTAATAATTTCGGTGTATACTTTGCCCCCCACATCCCATCTAAAGTAATAGCTAATTTCTTTTCTGGAGTATCGACCTTATAAATTGGTACTAATCTTTTAGAGGTTAATAGACTTACTGTTCGACTTAAGTCAGGACTTAGATTTCCTAACATAAAGACTCCAACAAATAAAATCAAAACTAAGGTTAACGTAAGTTTTTTAGATAAATATAAATTCAACTTAAACTCCTCCTCAATATGACCTTCTCTGCTAACTACTTATTCGTAATTTAATTTAAATATAACTAAAATCCTATTTTGGTAAATATTACAGAACATATTTCAGTAAATAGCCTAATATAATTTTTATAGATAGTCATTTAAGGAGACTTAAGATGAAATCAACAAAATTATTAGTCATTTCTAAGCCACAATTAACTATTGGTATTATAGTTATCTTCTTTACCTTCAGTTTCTTAGCTAGTGGCATTACCCACAATAGTAACTTCTCTAAATTAGAAAAATTAATTATCATCGATGCTGGGCACGGTGGTATCGATGATGGTACTAGTCGCAATGGCGTTCATGAAAAGAATATTAATTTATATATTGCTAAGCAATTAAGGGATATGCTTGAAAAAGGTAGTATTAAAACAATTATGACTAGAAAAGCTGATTCTCTATACCAAAACAGCCGCAAAAAAGATATTATCCATCGTGCTGAATTAGCCAATAAAAAAAATGCTGACCTCTTTGTCAGCATCCATGTAAATAGTTTCCCTGGAGCTAGTTCTTTTGGTGGTCAAACATTTTATACTCCCAACTCTGAAAAAAGCAAGGCATTAGCCAAATCTATTCAAGAAGAATTAATCAACATCCAACCTGAAAACTATCGCCAGATAAAACCCGGCCCTTATTATGTTTTAGAGAATACAGAAATGCCAGCAGTATTAGTAGAAGTAGGATTTTTAAGTAATCAAAAAGATTATAAGCGACTAACTAACAATGAAACTAAAAAAGAAATTGCAAAAGCTATTAAGAAAGGCATTATTAACTACCTAAATAATACGTTACATTTACCTCCTAACAATACTCCGACTTCAGAAACATCAACTAAATATACTGCTAAAGAAGTCATCAATAATAACCAATTCAAACTCTATTTTGCCAAAAATAGACCAGCAAATGAGTTCTTAGTACCAGTTAGTAAGGAGATTACCGTTGCTAACATCTTAAATAATAGACCTAATATGTCATTAGTTGAAAATTTAGCTTATGAATCAGTACAGGATTTAATAGAAGGTCCACAAGGTAAAGAAAATCTTTACCATGTTATCCCAACTGGCACTAGACTATTGGGAGTGAAGATTAAGAATAAGATTGCTTATGTAAACTTTAGTGAAAATTTAATTACTAATCACTGGGGAGGAAGTACTGGAGAAAGATTAACTTTATCCGCTATCGTTAAAACCCTAACTCAATTTTCAGAGATCGAAGGGGTACAGCTTTTAATTGCCGGCAAGCGAATAAACACAATCAACGGACACCTCCTCCTTAATCATCCTATAACCGAGAAAGACCTACCTTAAAAAGGTAGGTCTTTCTTGATTATATAAATAACTATATTTAATTTCAAAGTATAAATAACTTCTAGTCAATATATCTTTGTAGAAACTTTTAAAGATATTAAGTTCTATTCAGCAAATACATGATCACCAATCTGTACCAATGTGCTTCTTGTTGATAACCACCACATAGTCTTAGCAGTCCTTGGATTATAGAAGTATAATGCTCCTCGTGATGGGTCTTGTCCAGCTAAGGCAGCTCTAGCAGCACGATAGGCTGTCCAACTCGGTCTCATATTAATTTGACCATTACTAACAGGAGTAAACTGTCCTGGTTGATAGATTACACTTCTAATAGTATCCGGAAAATAATTGCTAACAACTCTATTTAACACCACTGCCCCAACAGCAACTTGTCCAATAAATGGTTCTCCTCGTGCTTCACTATTAATTAATCGTGCCAATAAATTTAACTCTTCTTTAGAGATAGTCTTAGCAATCACCTGTTTAGGAGTTAAATTATTAATTGGTAAAGTAATTTTATCTCCTATTCTAATTACATCCGTATTGTTTAAATTATTTAGTTTTCTTAACACAGTTACTGATGTATTAAATTCTTGTGCTAATTCATAAAGAGTATCACCGGATTTAATATAGTAATCTAATGTTCTCAAATTTGAAACATCTATATCCTCTGTAGAATCATCATTTAACTTAATAATGACTTTACCATTATCTCTATGCAATTTATACTTCATAACTTCCTCTTCATCATATAATTCCTTTAATAGATTAATTTCATAATCTTTTTTTACTTGCTGACCAGCTTTGTGTTCTTGTGGAATTATAATTTCTTGTCCTTCTTTTATGAATTTATCCTCTAAATTGTTGACCTCTTCTAATCTTTTAACTGTAGTTCCAAATTCATTAGCAATTGTATATAAGGCATCTCCTGGTTGAACCTCATAATATAATTCAAATTGCGGTGTAGCAAATCCTGTTGATACTAATGCAAGTAATAAAATAGATAAAATAATAAAGACCATAACCAATCTTTTACGCCACATATCCATCCCCCTAAATAAAGAAGCTTCCCAAAATTAACAAACTATAATATAACCACATTTATATTTCTTGATAAATACTTTTAATTCCTCTTTTAAATTTAAAATTTATTAATTATTTTGGCTATTTTTTTATGATTCTCTGTTACTAATTGGCATCCCTGAGGAATAGAGTTAATAAATGCCTTTCCATACCTTTTATTGATAATTCTTTTATCTAAAACCACTACTGCACCCGAATCTGATTTAGACCTAATTAATCTACCAAAGCCTTGTTTAAATTTAATTACTGCTCGTGGTAACATATAATTACTAAAAGCATTCTTCCCTGCTGATTCTAATTCTTCAACTTTAGCCTCAATAATTGGATCAGTCGGTACTTGAAAAGGTAACTTAACAATGATTACAGAACTTAACTTCTGACCCGGAATATCTATCCCTTCCCAAAAGCTATCGGTCCCCATAATTACAGGAGCTAAATCATCTTTAAAATCCTGGATTAATAAGTGACGTGACTTTTCGCCTTGACGATATAGATTAATCTTTGTATCCTCTAATTGTGGTTTTAATTTATAATAAAAAGTATTTAACATTCCATATGAAGTAAATAAGACTAAACTTCGCCCTTGATTAGCAATCAACAACTCTTTTAGAACTTTTAAAGCCTGAGTAGTAAATTCTTTTGTATAAGGTTCTGGCATATCTAGTGGTATTGCTAACATAGCTTGTTCATCATAATTAAAGGGATCTCCGGTCTGTAATTCGGCTACTAAATCCTCTTCTAAGCCCAACCTTTCTCTAATATAAGCAAATGAATGGTCAACAGTTAACGTAGCAGAAGTAAAAATAATTGAATCGATTTCAATTAATAAATTTTCCCTAAACTCATTAGCAATATTTATAGGGGCAGAATTCAAATTCGCCCTAAATTCACCTTTACTATTCTGATTTATTTCGATCCAGTTCACTACATTATCATCTGAATCATTAATTACCGCGTCAATGACTTTGTTCATTGCTTTTAAACGATTTACTCTTGCATTTAAGTCTAATAATAAACCTTCATAATCATCAATAGCATTTTGAGGTAGTAACTCAAGTTCCTGTTGCAATCCTATCAATTTTCTGCTTAATTGATTCATAGATAATAAAAGATTATCAGTCTCCTCAACCACTTCTCGCCAACTATCTTGACTCGTTAATTCATCTTTTAAACGCAATTTATTCTCTTTTTCCTCTTCAGATTCTAAACCTTTCTTGAAATTAATTAATCTATTAAAGAAATTATTAGTTCGATCGGTTACTTTTAATACTAATGGTTGTAATATATTATCAATCAGTCTTTGTAACTCTAATCTACGATCTTTATTAATCTCACTCCGTGCTTGGTTAACTCTAAATCTAACCTCCATTAAGAAACCTTGAATTCCTTTCTTCGCCTCTTTAGTGTGTAAATCATATAAATACTTAAGTAGTTGCTGCTTGCTAATTCGCTTTCCTAAATAGTTAGTAGCTACTTCTTCTACATTATGTGCTTCATCTAATACAATATGCTTATACTTCGGTAAGACAGCTACCTCAAGGTCCATACCTTCTTCTTTACGTACAGCAATATCAGCAAACAACAAATGATGGTTCACAATCAAAAGGTCGGCATTAATACTCTTCATCCTTGCTTTAGTAAAGAAGCATTCACCATGATAGGAACAATTACTCCGCAAGCAAGTATCGCTCTCTGAAGCAACTTTCTCCCATACAGAGTATTCTGGCTGAAAGACAAGTTCTGAACGACATCCAGTTTGAGCATCTTGAACCCAATCTAGCAGTTGAATATATGAATCGCGTTCCTTATTTTCGAATACCTGATCAGCTATCTCCTGTAAGCTATAGACCTTTCTTAGACAGACATAATTCCTTCTCCCCTTAACTAAGACCGCTTTAAAGTCTAAATCTAATGTCTTCTTTAAAAAAGGAATATCTTTATTAATTAATTGCTCTTGTAAATTAATAGTATTAGTAGAGACCACAACTTTTTGATCATTCTGTGTTGCCCAATAGATACTAGGAATTAAATAAGCTAAAGACTTACCGGTACCTGTTCCGGCTTCTACTAAGAGATGGGTCTGTCGGTTAAAGGCTTTACTTATTACCTCAGCCATAGTCTGTTGTTGATAGCGATACTCATAATTAGGTAGAGCATTATCTAAAAGGTTGCCAGTAGCAAAGATATCACTAATCTCTGATACTGGGACCTCCTTCACTTCAGGTTCTAATCCTGGCTCAACTACTACATAAAGTTCATCAACTAAATTATTAACAATAATAAAACCAATACTTTGAGCTCCAAATTTAGCCGCAAGGTTAAGATCAGGTTGAGAAGGGCTTAAATTACCACTAGGGTGATTGTGAATTACTACTTCTCCTGGTTTCAACTTGGCAGCTGGTACTGGAACAGCCGTCTTATTACCTCTAGCTACTACTTCTATTTCATCAATAACCTCTTTTTCACCTGTCAAACGTCCAATGCAGTAAACTTCCTGCCCTTTAGCCGTCTTTATCACTTCTTTTAATTCATTTTTCACTTCTGAAGTAAAGTAATCTAAAACTTCCATCAAATCACCCCAAATTATTCTCTTAGATCACTAATTTGCTTTAGATTTATCTCATCATTACCAAATTCATCAACCGGTGTTTCAATAATAAAGGCTTTATCTCTCAATTGTGGATGATTAACTAAATTATCGAATCCATCTAAACCAATCTTACCTTGACCAATATGATAATGACGGTCTTTATTATTTCCTAATTCTCCTTTAGAATCATTAGTGTGGATTACCGATAGGTTTTCTACACCAAATGTCTCTTCAATCTCATTTATAAGATCTTCCAAACCTTCTTCTGTACTTAAGTCATAACCAGCAGCAAAAGCATGACAGGTATCTAAACAGATACCTACTCGTCCTAAAGAAATACCATCTGCCATCTTTGCTAATTCATCAAAGTTAGCCCCTACTTCTGTTCCGGCTCCTGCTACATTCTCTAATAATAATTTTACTTCTGGTTCAGTCTCAGCAATCACTTCTTTTAAAGCTTGATTGACTCGCTTAATCCCTGCCCCAACTCCTGATCCAGTATGATTTCCAGGATGTAGAACTAAGTAATCAGCATTCAAAAGGTCAGCCCGCTGAATATCATCTTTAAGTGCTGTTTTAGACTTCTCATGTAACTCGTCTTTAGGAGTAGCTAAATTAATCAAATAATTCACATGAACTACTACAGATAATATCTCCCCTGTTTTAACCTTCTTCTTAAAACATTTAACTTGGTCTTGACTTAACTCTTTTCCTTTCCACCCCCGTGGATTTTTAGAAAAGATCTGAAAAGTATTTATCCCTAATTCTTTTGCTCTATCTACTGCTTTATCAACTCCACCAGCAATTGACATATGGGCTCCTAATTTCATCTTTTCACCTCACCTATTAGAATGAATGTTCGATTGCAAAGCATAAAAAACATAAACTAGAATAACTCCAGTTTATGTCTAAGGAGAAAGATAGATAAAATTAGAAAACTTATCTATCTTCTTCTTGTTCTTGCTGCTTAATAGCTTCAATTCGTGATAAATTAATACGGTCTCTATCATCAATACCAATTACTTTTACTAACACTTCATCACCTAGTTCTAAGATATCCTCTACTTTCTTAACATGATAATCTGCTAACTCAGAAATGTGAACTAAACCTTCTTTTCCAGGTAAGACTTCAACAAAAGCACCAAAGTTAGTAACTTTCTTTACTTCTCCTAAATAAAGCTTACCAACCTCCACATCTTCTGTTATCTTCTCTATTATCCTTTTAGCATTCTGCCCACCTTCTTGATTTTCAGCAGAAATAAAGACTGTTCCGTCATCCTCGATATCTATATTAACATCATTCTCATCAACAATCTTCTTAATCGTCTTACCTCCAGGTCCAATTACATCTCTAATCTTCTCAGGATCAATCTCAATAGTTATGATACTTGGTGCATATGGAGATAAGTCTTCTCTTGATTCAGAAATGACTTTTAACATCTCATTAAGGATATGAAGTCGTCCTTTACGAGCCTGTTCTAAAGCCTTAACTAAAATATCTTTAGGGACTCCTTTAATCTTAATATCCATCTGTAAAGCAGTGATTCCATCTTCAGTTCCTGCTACTTTAAAGTCCATGTCTCCATTAAAGTCTTCAATTCCTTGGATATCAGATAAAATTTGAACCTTTTCTCCTTCTTTCATAAGACCCATAGCTATACCTGCCACTGGCTTTTTAATTGGCACCCCAGCATCCATTAAAGCTAAAGTACTACCACAGATACTAGCCTGAGAAGTAGAACCGTTTGATTCTAAGACTTCAGAGACCATACGAATAGTATAAGGAAATTCCTCATGACTTGGAATCATTGGCCTCAATGCTCTCTCACCTAAAGCACCGTGTCCTATCTCACGACGTCCTGGTCCTCTAATTGGTCCTGTCTCACCAACACTAAAGGATGGGAAGTTATAATGATGCATATACCGCTTCGATTCAGCATTTTCTAATCCATCTAAAATCTGCTCATCACCAACAGCACCTAAAGTCGCTACTGTCATAGCTTGAGTTTGTCCTCTAGTAAAGACTCCTGAACCATGAGCCCGTGGTAGGATTCCTACTTCACACCAGATTGGTCGAACTTCATCTACAGCTCGTCCATCTACTCTAACTCCTTCATCTAAGACTAAACTACGTATAGCCTCTTTTAGAAGCTTATCTAATGTATTATGAACTACTTGCATCTTATAATCTTTATCTTCTTCTTCAGCAAATTTTTCTTCAAAATAATCTGTTATTTCTGCCTTGACTTGGTCAACATTATCATTTCTTTCACTCTTCTCTTCTGTCTGAGCAGCATCTTTAATTTTATCGCCTACATATTCTCTAACTTCTGCTTCAAGTTCTGGATCATCTGTAGTAACTAATTCTACTTCTGCTTTTTCTTTTCCTACCTCGGCTGCCATCTCTTCTTGTAATTTAATTACCTTTTGATTTACTTCTTGTCCAAATTCAATAGCTTCGATCATCTTATCTTCCTTAACCTCATCAGCACCAGCTTCAACCATCATTACTCCGTCTTTATTGCCAGCAACAACTAAGTCCAGTGGGCTTTCCTCTTTCTGTTCTAACGTAGGGTTAACTACGAATTCACCATCAATCATACCTATATTAACCCCACCAATCGGTCCATCAAACGGAATATCAGAAATAGTCAACGCAGCTGAAGCTCCAATCATAGCAGCTATATCAGGTGCATTATCATTATCCACTGATAAAACTGTAGCTACAATCTGTACGTCGTCTCTAAAACCTTTTGGAAATAAAGGTCGCAGTGGTCTATCGATTAATCTTGAAGTCAAAGTAGCCATTTCACTAGGCCTACCTTCACGCTTAATAAAACCACCTGGTATCTTTCCAGCAGCGTATAGTCTTTCTTCATAGTTAATCATTAGTGGAAAATAACTAATTCCTGGCCGAGGGTCTGACATAGTAGCAGTTACTAAGACAACTGTCTCTCCATACTTAACTAAAACAGAACCATTAGCCTGCTTAGCTAATTTGCCGGTTTCGATAGTTAATTCCCTACCACCGAATTCTACTTGCCATTCTTTCTTCATTTATCAACGCTCCTTTTTACTTAGTATTTTATGTATTTTTAAACATTTTATTTATAGCAAAAAATACTTATACAAATAAGAGCGGGAAATCCCCGCTCTTAATTATTTATTAACCTCTAATACCTAACTCATCAATTAAAGCTCGGTATCTCTCAATAGCATTCTCTCTTAAATACTTAAGCAATCGCTTACGTCTCCCAACCATCTTTAATAGACCACGTCTTGAACTGTGATCTTTATTATGCTCTTTTAAATGCTCAGTTAATTCTTCAATACGAGCTGTTAAAAGTGCAACCTGTACCTCTGGAGATCCAGTATCGCCTTCATGACGACTGAACTTTTCAATAATTTCCTCTTTCTTTGCTTCAATTAGCATTAAACTTCACCTCCTTAAATTATGATCCCCATTAACCAAGAACGACGTTGGTGAATCGTTATCCCTAGTCAATGGTTCAAACTCCTATATAATTTTAACATAAAGTACTTCACTTGTAAACTGCTTTCTAAATTAAGATCTGCTTAGCTGTAGCTATATCATCTTTAATCTGTTTAATTAAACCTTGTTGATCATTAAAATTTAATTCTCCCCTTATCCTCTCTATAAACTCTACTTCAATCTCCCGTTGATAAAGATCATCATTAAAATTTAAAATATGAACCTCAATTGTAAAGTCATCGTTATCAAAGGTTGGCCGTGGTCCTAGATGAGCTACTCCAGCTAACTTCTTACCTACTATATGAACATAAACTGCATACACACCGGAAGCAGGGGTTATATAGTCAGTTACCGGTTTTAAATTTGCAGTAGGAAAGCCTAACTCTCTACCACGCTGGTCTCCATTAATGACTTTCCCAATTAGTGAGTAATTACGAGTTAAGTAAGTTTTGACTTTCTCTACTTGTCCTGTTGCAATTAAACCACGAATATAAGTACTACTAACAATCTCTTCCTCTACAGTTACTTGTCCTAGCACCTTGACTTTAAATCCTAATTCTAAACCTAGTTCTTTTAATCGTTCGACATTCCCTAAACCTTTATACCCGAATCTAAAGTCTTGACCTACAACTACTTTTTTAGCATTAACTCCTTTTACTAAGTAATCCTCAACAAAAGTTCGAAAGTTTAATTTAGCAAAATCAGAATTAAATTCTTTAAGATAGATTTTATCTAATCCCAAATCGCTTAATATTCTACTCTTTTGTTCCCAATTAGTGATTAAACCTGGAGCCGCTTTAGAACTTAAAATACTTAAAGGGTGGGGAGCAAAAGTAAATAAAGCACTTTTACAGTTTGATTTCTTTGCATCAGTTATTGTTTCATTAATGATCTGTTGATGGCCGTAATGGACTCCATCAAAAGTTCCTAAAGCCACCACTACGTCTTCTATTTCATTCTTAATACTTCCATCTCTAATGACTTCCATCTTAGTCTCCCCTTTAAAGAACAAATTAATCATCTTTTATCTGCTTAAGTTTCATTTGTAGCTTTTCTAACAAAGTGTCTTTAGCCTCTGCTAATGGAGCTTGAATGGTACAACCAGCAGCCCGGGGATGACCTCCACCCCCAAATTGATGGGCAAACTCATTGACCGGAAAATAATTGTTTGACCTAAGACTAACTCTAGTCTTTTCTGGCTCTACCCCTTTGAATAGAACTCCTACCTCAACTCCCTTCAGACTCCGCGGATAATTAACTAACCCTTCTGTATCCTCCCAAGCAGCTCCTAATTTAGCTAACATTGGTTCATCTACCACTGTCCAAGCTACCTGTCCATTGGCAGTTACTTCAAGATTAGTTAATACTTTGCCTTTCAGTTTCATACTACTATAGCTTTCGGTCTCATAGACATTCTTAATTATCTCTTGGGTATCCACCCCTAACTCTAACATATCAGCAATAATACGATGTGTCTCTGGAGAAGTATTAGAATATCTAAAATTACCAGTATCGGTAATAATAGCAGTAGCAATTGCCATTCCAAAATCAAATTGAAAATTACTCCCTAACTCTACTGCTAAATTATAAATTAACTCTCCAGTAGCTGAAACCGTAGCATCAACATAATTATAAGCACCATAATTACTATTGTCACTATGATGGTCAATATTAATCTTCCTTACTTCTGGAACAAAGAAATCTTTAACTTGACCAATTCTATCTAAAGCACTACAATCTAGTATGAAATACAGGTCATAATCTTCCGCTTTAATCTCATCTGGTAAATCATTAACTAAATAGATATCGTTAGCTCCATTTAAGAATCTTAAATATTGTGGTACTGGATCAGCTAAAAGAATATCTATCTTTTGAGCATAGGGTTCTAATAGATATTGTAATCCTAAGAGAGAACCAATACTATCTCCATCTGGATTAACGTGAGCAGTTAACAAAAAATTATCATGCTTCTCTATTAAATTAATTAAATGTTGATACTTTTTCATTAAAAATCAAGTCCTTTATTCTTCATTTTCCTGATCTAAATCCTCTAAGATTTTGAAGATTCTAGTTCCTCTCTTAATAGAATCATCATACCTAAATAATATCTCCGGTGTGTGACGAAGACGAATCCGCTGTCCTAACTCCCGCCGAACATAGCCAACGGCATTCTCTAATCCTTCCATCGTATCTTCTTTCACCTTCGGGTCCTTATCATAAACACTGACAAATACTTTAGCATGACGAAGGTCTCCAGAAACTTCAACATCAGTAATGGTTACAAAACCAATACGTGGGTCTTTAATCTCATCATGTAATAACATTTGACTAATTTCTTTTTTGATTAGTTCTGCTACTCTTCGGGGACGGTGATTAGCCATAGAAATCAACTCCTCTAAATTAAAGGGTACGTTTCACTTCTTCATAGTCATAAACTTCAATAACATCTCCAATTTTAATATCATTAAAGTTCTCTAAACCAATCCCACATTCATATCCTTCAGCTACCTCTTTGGCATCATCTTTAAATCGCTTTAACGAAGCAATATCTCCTTCAAAGATAACGACGCCATCTCTTAATAATCTAGCTTTAGCATTACGACTTACTTTACCATTGGTTACATAAGAACCAGCAATAGTACCAACTTTCGGTACACTAAATGTATCTCTAACTTCTACTCTTCCTAATATTACTTCCTTATAATCCGGATCTAATAGCCCTTCCATAGCAGCTCTAATATCCTCTAAAGCTTTATAAATAACTCGATAAGTTCTTACATCAACTTGTTCCTTCTCTGCTACATGTCGTGCATTATTGTCCGGTCTAACATTAAACCCAATTACAATTGCATTAGATGCTGTAGCTAACATAATATCGGCCTCGCGTATCGCACCAACACCGCTATGTACGATATTAACCTGTACTTCATCAGTACTAAGCTGTAATAAAGCTTCTTTGATTGCCTCTACTGAACCTTGCACATCACCTTTAACAATGATATTTAAATCCTTGATTTCTCCTTGCTGAATCTGATCAAAGAGATCATCTAACGTAACTGTCTTATTCTTACCTAAATCTTGCTGTCGCTTAATATCCTGACGGTCTTCAGCTAATGTTCTAACTACTTTTTCATTTTCTAAGACCTGTAAAAGATCACCAGCTTGTGGTACAGAATTAAATCCTAAAACTTCTACTGGAGTCGCAGGTGTAGCCTCTTCTACCCTTGCCCCTTGGTCATTAATCATTGCCCTGACTCGCCCATAAGCCAATCCAGCTACTAGTGGATCTCCTACTTTTAAAGTTCCATTTTGAACTAAGACTGTAGCTACTGCACCTCTGCCTTTATCTAATTCTGCTTCTACAATTACTCCGTTAGCTAAGCGGTCTGGATTAGCTTTTAACTCTTCCATTTCTGATACTAAGGTTACCATCTCTAATAATTCATCAAGATTCTGTTTCTTAAGCGCAGAGATTGGAACGCATATAGTATTTCCACCCCACTCTTCAGGCACTAATCCATGTTCAGTCAACTCTTGTTTAACTCTATCCGGCTGAGCATTAGGTTTATCAATCTTATTAATAGCAACAATAATTGGTACTTCAGCCGCCTGGGCGTGATTAATAGCTTCTACTGTTTGCGGCATAATTCCATCATCAGCAGCTACAATTAAAATTGTAATGTCAGTTGCTTGTGCTCCTCTGGCTCGCATAGATGTAAAAGCCTCATGGCCCGGAGTATCTAAAAACGTAACCTTATCCCCACTTATTTCTACCTGATAAGCACCAATATGCTGAGTAATACCTCCGGCTTCACTTTCAGTTACATTTGTTTCTCTAATCGCATCTAAAAGTGTTGTCTTTCCATGGTCTACGTGTCCCATTACTGTAACTACTGGTGGTCTTGCTTGTAAATCTTCCGGCTTATCTTCTATATCCTGCACTAATTCATTAAGAGAAATTTCTTCTTCCTCTTCACTTTCTACACCAAATTTTGCTGTGTATCCATAATCATCAAGAATAATTTCAATCGTATCTTGGTCTAGTTCTTGATTAATTGTAGCCATAATACCTAAACCAATTAAATTCTGAATTAAAGAATTAGGCTCTATATCTAATTTTTCGGCTAACTCTTTAACCGTTAAAGTCCCTTCAATTTCAATTATATTCTCTTCTTCTATATCTTGCTCTACGCTATTATCTATTTCTCCTGTTTCATTCCCTTCTTGAGCTGCTGCTTCTGATTGACTTTCATCAGAGACCATCTCTGTTAGCAAGTCAGCTGTTTCATCATCTACTGTACTCATATGACTACTCGCATCTACACCTAATTCACTTAATAAATCTAATATTTCTGAGCTAGATAGTCCCAAATCTTGGGCTAACTTATAAACTCGAATCTTCCCCATAACTTACGCACCTCCAACTAATTTAGACAAACACACCACAATCTACATCAAAAAATCTATATTAAAGCGTCTTCCCCTTAATCAAGGTCTTCGCTTAAATCGATTTCAGTAAAATCAAATCCTTCAACTTCATCCTCAATCTGCTCATCCTTCTTTAATTCCTCTAGTGATTCTTCACCAACCTGTGACTCACTCTTAATATCGATCTTCCAACCAGTTAACTTCGCAGCTAATCTAGCATTTTGACCTTCTTTACCAATTGCTAATGATAATTGATAATCAGGTACAACTACTTGTGCTACTTGTTCCTCTTCATCAGTAGCAACTCCAATTACCTCAGCCGGACTTAACGCATTAGCAATCAATTCTTTAGGTTCTTCATTCCACTCAATAATATCTATCTTTTCACCATTTAGTTCCTCAACTACAGCCTGCACTCGCATTCCGTTAGGACCTACACAAGCCCCAATAGCATCAACCTCTGGGTCATTAGAGTAAACAGCGATTTTAGATCTAAAACCTGCTTCTCTAGCTACCCCTTTAATCTCTACAATCCCATCATGAATTTCTGGCACTTCTAATTCAAATAATCGCTTTAAAAGCCCAGGGTGAGTTCGTGATACTAAAATCTTTGGTCCTTTATTACCCTGCTCTACTTCTACAATATAAATCTTAATTCTTTCGTTTGACTCATAAGTTTCATTAGGAATCTGTTCCGGTGGAATTAAGAGTGCCTCAGTCCTTCCTAAATCAACAATCACATTACTATTATGGTGTCTCTGTATGATACCAGTCAGAATATCACCTTCTAGATTAGCAAACTCTTCATAAACAATCTCTCGTTCTGCTTCACGAATTCGCTGAATAACTACCTGTTTTGCAGTCTGAGCAGCAATACGACCAAAATTACTTGGTGTTACCTCTATTCCAACTACGTCTTCTAATTCATAATCAGGATTAATCTTCTGTGCTTCAGTTAAAGAGATTTCTAAATTAGGATCAGTTACCTCCTCTACGACTTGCTTATTGGAGTAAACATTTACTTCCCCAGTATTTTCTTCAATCTCGATTTCAACATTCTGTTTTGAACCAAAATTCTTCTTATAAGCTGATTCAAGCGCTGCTCTAATCGCTTGTAACAGCCTTTCTTTTGGAATCCCCTTATCTTTCTCAATATCCTCTAGTGCTCGAATTAATTCTACGTTCATGCTAACGCCTCCCTTAATAAAGCCCTAAAATTCCAAAGCTAAATTAGCTTTTGCAATCTTAGCCTTAGGAATTTCAATAATATCACTGCCATCATCCATCTTTAACTTAACCATACTATCATCTAAACCTAATAATTCACCAGTAAAGTCTCGTTCACCATTAATTGGAGCATATGTAGAAACATCAACCAAATGTCCAGCAAATCTATCAAAATCTTCATCCTTTCGTAATGGGCGGTCTAACCCTGGGGATGAAACCTCTAATATGTATGACTCATTAATTGGATCTTCAATATCTAATTGGGCACTCAACTCTTTACTTACATCCTGGCAATGGTCTAAAGTAATCCCATCTTCATCATCAATAAATACTCTTAAAACCCAATTTTGTCCTTCTTTTTGGTATTCAACAGCTACTAATTCTAAATTATACTCTTCAACAACTGGCTTAGCCAAATCAAAAACGTAATTTTCCATCTTCCTTCCCATTTGACTACTCCCTCCTTTGCTATTTATTCTTTCCTAAACCCTTTACATTATTCTGGTATACGTCTACTGGCTCTAACAAGCATATTATCAATGATATGTACAAGGTATAATTCTTATATAACAAGGAAAGAGTGGGTTGACCTACCTCCCACTCTTACCCTAAACTACTGAAAATATATACATTATGTCCACATAACATTTTAGCATATTCTATAAATCTTTGCAAGTCAAAATGCAAATTAACCAAATAATGACAATTGATTAGTTTCTGGTAGACCCTCTAAACAGCCATGCTCTTTCATTACTTCAATAACTGTCTTGCTAACACTAGCCCGATTACTTAAATCTTCAATAGAAGTAAACTTTTCTTCATTCCTAGCTTGAATAATACTTTCTGCTGCACTAGACCCTAAACCTTGTAAAGTAATTAGCGGAGGTCGTAATCCTTCATCAGTAATTTTAAACTCATTTATTTTAGAATCATAAAGATGGACATTAGTAAATTCAATACCCCTTTGCATCGCTTCAATTACTATCTCTAATACCGTTAATGTATTCTTATCCTTTTGGGTAGCATCATTACCTTTACTTCTAATCTCTGTAATCTTCTTTTTGATAAATTCTTCTCCTTGGATTACTATCTGTGCATCAAAATCATCAGCCTTAATCGTAAAGTAAGTATTATAAAAGGCTTCTGGATGATGCACTTTAAAGTAAGCAATTCTAAAAGCCATCATAACATAAGCAACAGCGTGAGCTTTAGGGAACATATATTTAATCGTTTTACAGGACTTAATATACCATTGTGGTACATCTTGCTCTATCATTGCCGCTTCCTCTTCTTCAGTTAAACCTTTCCCTTTACGAACATGTTCCATAATCCAGAAAGCTTGATTAGGTTCTACCCCTTTCTGGATTAAATAGTTCATGATGTCATCTCTAACGGAGATTACTTCTGCTAATTCAGCAGTACCTTCTTTAATTAAATCTTGAGCATTATTTAACCATACGTCAGTACCATGAGAAAGACCACTAATTCTTACTAATTCAGCAAAAGTAGTAGGTCTTGTATCCTCTAGCATCTGCCGCACAAAACTAGTCCCAAACTCAGGAATTCCTAGAGTTCCAACTGTAGTTCCGATATCATCTTCCGTAACTCCTAATGACTCTAAACCTGAAAAGATCGCCATAGTATCCGGATCATCCAAAGGAATATCTTGGGGATCAATTCCGGTAATATCCTGTAACATTCTAATACTGGTTGGATCATCATGACCAAGAATATCTAACTTTAAGAGATTATCATGAATAGAGTGGAAATCAAAATGAGTTGTCAAAGTATCTGTGCTCATATCATTGGCCGGTTTTTGTACCGGAGTAAAGTCATAAATTTCCTTGTCTTGTGGTACAACTATCTGCCCACCAGGATGCTGTCCGGTAGTTCTTCTTACTCCTGTACAACCAGAAACTAAACGAGTAGTTTCGGCCTTTCTTAGAATCAAGCCGTTATCATCAGCATAACCTTTAACAAAACCATAAGCTGTTCGGTTAGCAATAGTAGATATAGTTCCAGCTCTATAGACATAATCTTTGCCAAACAATGTCTCAGTGTACTTATGCACTTCTGGCTGATATTCACCAGAAAAGTTAAGATCAATATCAGGCACCTTATCTCCTTCAAAACCTAAAAAGACCTCAAACGGAATATCATATCCATCTTTGATAAGCTTAACACCACATTCCGGGCAGTCCTTATCTTCAAGGTCAACCCCTACGCCAATAGAACCATCCGTAATAAATTCAGAGTGTTTGCACTCGGGACATCTATAATGAGGTGGTAACGGATTAACCTCGGTGATATCTGTCATTGTCGCCGCAAATGAAGAACCTACTGACCCTCGAGAGCCGACCAAATAACCATCATCTAATGATTTCTTAACTAATTTCTGCGAGGTCAAATAGATAACTGCATAACCGTTCCCAATAATAGAATTAAGCTCTCGCTCTAATCTCTTTTCCACAAGTTCAGGCAAAGGATCTCCATACCATAATTTGGCCTTTTCATAAGCCATATTTCTAACCTCTTCATCGGCTCCCTCAATCGTTGGTGTAAATAGTTGATCAGGAATTATTTCGATTTCTTCAGTCATATTCGCTATCTTTTTAGGATTATCGATTACTAATTCTTTAGCCACTTCTTCATCAAAATATGAAAACTCATCTAACATTTCATCTGTCGTTCTAAAGTATAAGGGTGCTTGGTCTGCTGCATCATCAAAACCTTGACCTTCCATCAATATCTGTCGATAAATACTATCCTTTGGATCTAAGAAGTGAACATCTCCAGCAGCAACCACAGGTTTACCTAATTTCTTTCCTAGTTGATAGATCTTCTGATTAATCTCTTCTAAGTCTTCTAAAGAATCGACCTCTCCTTTTTCTAATAAGAACTTATTATTACCTACCGGCTGTAGCTCTAAATAATCATAAAATTTAGCTAATTTTTCAAGTTCATTATCCGGTTTTCCATTTAATACAGCTTTATATAGCTGTCCTGCCTCACAAGCTGAACCAATAATTAACCCTTTCCTCTTCTCCAACAAATCACTCTTAAGAATTCGTGGTTTTTTATAAAAAGTATCTATATGAGACTTAGAAACTAATTTATAAAGGTTCTTAAGCCCTTTTTGATTCTTAACTAAGATAGTTGTGTGATGAGGATAGATTCGCTTATGATCAATTTCACTTACTAATTGATTAATCTTTATTAAGTTAGTGATCTCCTCTTCTTCCATTAATGCTATTAATTCTAATAAGATTTCTCCTGTGACTTGAGCATCATCACTGGCTCGGTGATGGTTATCTAATGTTTTATTAAATCTATCAGCCAGTTTATTGAGTTTATGACTCTTCATTTCTGGCAATAAAGCTCGCGATAAATTTAAAGTATCTAAACCTGGATTAGTTAATTTAGATCTATCTAATCTTCTTAATTTATCTTCAATAAAACTAAGGTCGAACGAAAGATTATGAGCAACGATCGTATGGTCCCCAATAAATTCTAAAAAGTCATCTATTACCTCTTCCAATTTCGGTGCGTCAACTACCATATCATTAGTGATTCCAGTTAATTCAGTAATTTTATCTGGAATCTCTCGTCTCGGATTGATAAATGTCTGGTAAGACTCAACTACTTCTCCCTCTTTTAATTTAACAGCCCCAATCTCTATAATTTCATTATTATGAGGATTAAAGCCAGTTGTTTCTAAATCAAAGACAACAAATGTCTCATCCATTATTGATTTATCAATTGGATTTAAGATAATTGGCTCACCATCATCCACCAAGTAGGCCTCCAAACCATAAATTACCTTAATATCTTTACCTTGGGAAGCATTATAAGCCTCAGGAAAAGCCTGCACAACACCGTGGTCTGTGATGGCAATGGCAGAATGTCCCCATTCATCAGCTCGATTAATCACTTCACCTACATCAACTACCGAATCCATCGCACTCATCTTCGTATGAAGATGTAATTCAATCCTCTTCTTTTGTGCATCATCAGTCTTAACCTCTGGTTTAAATCTATTTATATCTCGAGGCATTACTGTTAACTCCTGGGTATATTTATCAATTTGAGCCCTTCCCCTAATTATGAGCCAGTCTCCTTTAGAGACTTCTGCTGCTACTTTACCGTCTTTTTCTTCAAATACTTTGGCAGTAATTGAATCGGTAGTATCAGTTAAAGCAAAAATGACTAAATTTCTACCGCTCCTCAATTCTCTAACTTCTAAATCTATAACTTGCCCTTTTAATGTAACACTTCTTTCTTCATTCTGTATTTCTTTAATAATTGTGCTATCACTCTTAATCTTCTTACCCATAACAATCTTCGATTTTGACGCTTTATTCTTCTTAGAACCACCTGGTGCCTGTGAATCAACCGCAGCCATTAGACTCTTAATATAATCATCATTCTCTTTTTGACGTTCTTTAGCTAATCTTTCTGTTTCTGCACTAAAATCGCCTAACTCAAATTCAACTTGCAATTTAGAACCTAATTCATCTGCTATTAATTCAGAAATTAATTGATCACATTTCTTATTCCGCAACTTCTCAATTCCTAATTTATTCTTAATTTCAATCATTAATTTTTGTTTATCAATAATTTGCCATTTAGCATTTAATAACCAGCCGTTAGTCATTGAAAAATTACTTTTGACTTCCTGCACTAACTCTTCCCAATAATCTTCTAATCTTTCTCTTAAAGTTCTATTAGCCTCAAAGTAATTAAATCGACATTCTATCGACTTTAAACCATTAACTCTAGCTTTAATTAGTTTAACTAGTACCTCTTCTAAACCTTTCTTTCTTAAATATTTAGCCGCTTTACCATAGATTTCTAATCTTTCATCTTGTAGCTGTAATACTACTTTTTTAAACTTAATTTGTGTAAGTACCTCTTCATCAAATTGGTTAACTAATTCAGTAATTACTTCCCTTAAAATCTTACTCTCTTTAGCTGGCTTAATATATATCCGACTCATTCGAACACTCCTTTAGCTTCCGCCCTCTTTCCATTCTACCTGAATAACTCCGGTAGTTTGAGCTAAATGCTGAATTACTTGATTTTGGTTAAGGTCATCTGGAACTCTCACTTGTAAATTAACATAAATATTTGGTTCATTCCGAATATGATCGATACTTACATCAACAATATGAACATTATAGTCACCTAAAACCGAACCTATCTTACCTACTTCTCCTGGTTGGTCAAAGACTTTAACTCTTAAATTTCGCAAGCCACTTTTTTGAGCAATATTATGCTCAATAGTATTTAGAATACTCAAAGTTAAGAAGATCAAAACAGTTCCACTGATTGCACTAAAGTAAAAACCTGCTCCTACTGCTAGTCCAACTCCCGCTACAGCCCATAAGCTAGCAGCAGTAGTCAACCCTTTAACTGAAAAACCCTCTCTAATAATCGTTCCTGCTCCTAAAAAACCTATTCCACTTACTACTTGAGCAGCAATTCGCGAGGGGTCCGCTGCCCTAGAGGATTGAAAAAGATGATATAACCCAATCGACACCACCATTATTAATGCTGCGCCAACACAGACCAGTATATTAGTTCTAAATCCTGCCGGTCTTGAATTACTCTCTCTCTCCCAACCAATTAATCCACCTAATAATGTTGCTAATAATAATCTCAAAAATATCTCAATTTGGCTTAAAATTTAGATCACACTCCCTAAAATTAATAGATGTTGTTGCTTGATTAAGCAAGCAACAACATCTATTAATCTATCTTATTCTTCTTACGATTAGGAATATTTTTTAATACTTCCCAATACATCTTCATTCTAGCTTTAAATCCTTTTAAAAAACCTAACTTTTCTTCTTTCATCACATGGGTTAAATCTTCTAAAACTACTTCCTTAATCTGCACTTCATTTTCTTTTACATATTGTGTTAATGCAACCTCAACCCCAAACCTTGTCATATCCAAATTAGAGATATCCTGTAGTATCTTTCTTTTAACACCACGTTGTCCCGACAAAAATGGCGCAATCTTTTGTGCTAGATCAGTTGCTACTCTTCCTTTGGCAAAGAGTCCGATAGTCATATCTACATCTTCTTCAATTAATGGTCGTAATAAACTGTTAATATGTTTCTCGGTCAAACCTACTAAATCAGCATCTAAAAAGAGGATCAATTCAGCTTTAGTACTATCTACTCCTACCTTCATCGCTCCCCCTTTACCAATATTATCCTCCAATTCAATAACTTTAACCTCTTGCTCCCGGGCAACATTAGCAGTCTCATCGGTTGACCCATCACTAACTACAATCGTTGTATCAATAAGATGATGTTTTTTTACTACATTAACTACTTGGGCGATAGTTCTCTCTTCATTATAAGCAGGAATAATGGCGGCTATCTCCATTAATCAACCTCCTAAATCAAATTTAAGGCTACTCTATCCCAATCTAACCCAATTTAGATAATAATTCCTTAATAGTATCTACAACTTCATCTACTGAAACTTTTAATTCTTCACCAGTGCTTCTAACCTTCAATTCTACATTACCTTCTGCTAAAGAACGAGAGCCAATAGTGATTCTAACTGGAGAACCAATTAGGTCTGCATCATTAAACTTAACTCCTGCTCTTTCCTTACGGTCATCAAATAGCACATCTATACCTTCTTGTTGTAAATCATTATAAATTTGATCTCCTGTCTCTAATACTTCACCATCACCTAAAACTAAAATAGAAACCTCATAAGGAGCAATAGCCACTGGCCAAATAATCCCATAATCATCATGATTCTGTTCAATAGCCGCAGCCACAGTACGAGTAATACCTATACCATAACAGCCCATTACCATTGGTTGTGCCTTACCATTATTATCTAAATATGTTGCTCCCATTGATTCACTATACTTAGTTCCTAACTTAAAGACCTGTCCAACTTCAATTCCTTTAGTTAATGTTAAATCTCCTCCACATTCAACACAGGCTTCATTTTCTTTAATCTCTCTAATATCAACTACTTCATCGACTGTAAAATCACGCTGAGGGTTGACATTTACATAATGATAGTCAGCTTCATTAGCACCTGTTACACCATTAACTATCTCCATTACTGAAGGGTCTGCTATCACCTTTACATCATTTGGAATATCTATTGCTCCAGCAAAACCAGTTACAATCCTAGTTGCAGAGAACAATTCTTCACCATCAGCCATTTCTAAATTTGGTACTCCTAATACATTTCTTAATTTAACTTCATTTAATTGATAATCTCCTCTGACTAAAGCTAATACATAACCTTCATCTGTTTCATAAGCTAAAGTCTTAATCAACTGCTTCGTTGAACATTCTAAGAATTCAGCTAAGGCTTCAATAGTATCTGCTCCTGGTGTCTCTACCTTATCTAATTCTGCAACCTCTTGGTCACCAATAGCAAATTCAACATCTGATATAGCTAATTCTAAATTGGCAGCATAATCACAATCATTACAGAATACTACAGTATCTTCACCAGAATCAGCTAAAACCATAAATTCATGTGATTCACTACCACCAATAGCACCATTATCAGCCGCTACCGGTCTGAATTCTAAACCACATCTAGCAAAAATCCGGCTATATGCATCGTACATCTTTTGATAACTTTCCTCTAACGCCTCTTCATTTATATCAAAACTATAAGCATCTTTCATAATAAACTCTCTACCTCTTAAAACACCAAAACGAGGTCTAATCTCATCTCGAAACTTAGTCTGAATCTGATATAAATTTAAAGGTAAATCCTTATAAGAACGCACCTCATCACGAACTAAATCAGTTATAACCTCTTCGTGAGTAGGTCCTAAACAGAAATCACGATTGTGTCTATCATTTAAACGCATTAATTCCGGACCATAATCCTCCCACCGTTCAGATTCCTTCCACAATTTCGCTGGCTGTAAAGCTGGTAATAGTAACTCTTGAGCTCCCTCTCTATTCATCTCTTCTCTAACTATCTCTTCAACTTTTTGAATTACCTTTTGTCCTAGCGGTAAATATGTATAAATACCCGAGCTAAGCTTTCTCATCATCCCTGCTCTTAACATTAGTTGATGACTAACTACCTCCGCTTCCGCCGGTGTTTCTTTCAAAGTTGGTATATAAGCCTGTGACATCTTCATAAATCAATAACCTCCTATAAAACTATCAAATTTATAAACTAAATTCCTAGTTAAATACTATTAATCTAATTATTATAACCTATCATTTCAACTTTATCAGATAAGACAGTATTTGTCAATATTTTACCATTTCTATTTAATAATCAGTGTCAGTGTCGGTGTCGGTGTCAGTTTAAACAATTAAAATCTATTCCTCAGCCTTAGCCTTAGCATCAGCCTCAGCCTCAACCTCAACTAATAAAGTATCCACTAACTCCTCACCAGCAACTTTCTTAACTACTTCACCCTCTTTAAAAAGCAATCCTTCTTTTTTTCCGCCAGCTATCCCTATATCTGCTTCTCTTGCTTCACCTGGTCCATTAACTACACAACCCATTATCGCTACCTTGATATTAGTATCTAAATCTCGAATCTTACTTTCTACTTCATTGGCCACATCTATTAAATTAATCTCACACCGCCCACATGTAGGACAAGAAATTATTTGCGGTCCTTTTTGACGTAAACCAAGTGACTTTAGAATCTCATAACCAACCTTAACTTCTTCAACCGGGTCACCTGTTAAAGAGACTCTAATCGTATCTCCTAATCCTCTACTTAAGATACTTCCTAAACCTACGGCTGATTTAATAGTTCCTGCCCATTCTGTTCCTGCTTCTGTAATTCCTAAATGTAATGGATAGTCAACTTTATCAGCCATTAATTGATAAGCTCTTAAAGTCATCAACACATCAGAAGATTTAAGTGAAATTATAATATCCGTAAACTCATACTCCTCTAGTAACCTTACATGTCTTAAAGCACTTTCTACCATTGCTTCTGCTGTAGGAGCACCATACTTTACTAATAACTCTTTTTCTAATGAACCAGCATTGACACCTATCCTAATTGGTACTCCTTTATCTTTAGCCAACTTAGCTAATTCTCTAACTTTTTCCTCTGAGCCAATATTTCCGGGATTAATTCGCAAACCATCGATTCCTAATTCTAATACTCTTAATGCTAATTTATGGTTAAAATGAATGTCTGCAATTAAAGGGATATTAATCTTGGCTTTAATCTTATCTACTTTATTGGCTGCCACCATATCTGGAACTGCTATTCTGATTAATTCACAACCTACTTCTTCTAAGGAATGAATCTGCCTTACTGTTGCTTCTACATCCCTAGTATCAGTATTAGTCATAGATTGAACAGAGATAGGGGCATCCCCCCCAATCTTAACGCCACCCATGCTGACCTGCTTACTATCTCTTCTTGCCATTACTTAACTCACCTACTCTACCATCACAGTCTTTACACTGTCGATTACAGTTTTTTAGTCGTCTATAAATTAACATATCTAATCTACGTACTCGTTCCAAAGCTTCATCAAAATCTATCTCTAAATTATGCCTTACTTCATCTTTAGCTTCATCCATATCATCAGCATCAAATACCAATTGCTGCATCGGAGTCAGAGCAATATTCTTACTAATCGGACTTGATGCACTATGAAAGAGAATAGCAAGAGCAATATCTCTAGCTTTCCCCAAATCCTCTTCTTTAAATATCAATAATTCATGAGCCCTTTCAGCCCCTTTAATAGTATGTATATCATAGTAATTATAGGATTCATAATCCCATTCACCTTGACTTTCCCAATTAGTATGGCCTATGTCATGTAAAAGGCCAGCCTTTGTGGCTACATCGAGACATAGCCCCCGTTCATGGGCTAGTTCAAAGGCATACTCTGCTGTTACTACTGCGTGGCGCAGACCCGCTTTCGGCAAGTGTTTTCTAGCAACACTATCAGTAATTAAAGTCTCTAATGTTACATGAGATTCTAGCATTAAACCCTCCTCCCCTTTTGACTAACTAATAGTTTATTCTGCACAGTCATCACAATAACCATCATTTCGCTGCACCTGTGCCTGAGCTTCTTTACCACATTTCCGACAATTAGTCCCTATTAATTCAAAGCATGTTTCACAAAAACCATGCTTCTGTACAAATTCTGGATCAGGCTTCCCACAAGCACGACAACAACATTCTTTACAATAACCATCATTCTCTTGGACTTGTTTCGGAGCTACTTTACCGCATCCTTTACAAGCATATTCGCCACCTTGCTTCTCTCTTAATTCTTCTACACAATCCTCACAAATATTTTCATGCTTCAATATTCTTACCTCTTGTACTGTCTGCCCACAGCGTTTACAATACCTATTAGAACGTCGTCCATGGCCCTGCCCTTCTTTATTAGGGTCTAACCACTTACTTCCCTTTCGTTTCTTCTGCTTAGCCATAAATATCACCTCAAAAATTAAAAGATACTTACTATATCTTTATAAACTACAACTGCAATAAAAGCTAATAAGACTACTAATCCAATAAAATGAACAAAACCTTCTTTTTCTGGGTCGATTGCTTTACCACGAACAACTTCTACCCCTAAAAAGACCAATCTACCTCCATCTAAAGCAGGGAATGGTAATAAATTTAAAATCCCTAAATTAACACTTAAAATTGCCATTAGATTCATCACTCTCAAAACACTAATCTTAGCTGCATCTCCAACCATTTGTGCAATCTTGACTGGACCTGCTACTTCCGGAGACATCTGTCCAGTAATCATTCCCCAGACGCCACTTATAATTCCAACTGTAACTCTAAAAGTCTGCATTAAACCTAATTTTATAGAATCCAATAATCCTACTTTTTCTCTAATTAACTTGGGTACAATACCAATAATACCTACATCTCGGTCAGGATCTTTTACCGGAGTAACCTTAAACTCTTTTATTTCACCTTTTCTTTCGACCGTTACTGTAATTTCTTCTCCCGGGTGTTTATTAATTTCATTAGCTAATTCTTGCCAACTATCCACTGGATTGTTATTTATTGCAGTGATTTCATCATTGACTTTAAGCCCCACCTGCTCAGCTGGCCTTTGTGGAACTATTGACCCAATTACTGTTGAAGATGAACCAGACACCGGTACACCAAAGACCGAAAAACTTAATGCAAAGACCAAAATAGCTAAGATAAAGTTCATTAATGGACCAGTAAAGATAACTGCTGCTCTTTCCCAGACTGATTTCTGAAAGAGACATCTTCCATTTTGATAAGCTTTACGGTACTTTTGAATATCTTCTATCTCATCTTCCTCTTCGTCTACTGGAAATTCACCGGTCATCTTACAGTATCCTCCTAAAGGAAGTAAACGAATCGAATATAAAGTCTCTCCTTTTTGAGCCCCAATTATCTTTGGCCCCATACCAATAGCAAACTCTTCTACTAAGACTCCCGTCTTTTTAGCTACGATAAAATGCCCAAACTCATGAACAAAAACCAAAATACTAATTACAATTATAAAGGATATAACTGTTAGCAAAAAGCCTCAACCTCCTTTTGACTCTGCGCTCTAGCCCACTTATCCGCATTTAATATAGTCTGTAAATCTGGTTGACTGATAACCTGATGAGCATTCATCACTCTCTTAATTAACTTAGGAATCTCTATAAACTTTAAGTCACCTGCCAAAAAACTAGCCACTGCAATCTCATTAGCAGCATTTAAGACCGCTGGTAAAGTTCCTCCTCGCTTACCTGCTTCATAAGCATAATTTAAGCAAGGAAATAATTCATAATCTGGTTTTTCAAAATCTAAAGTTGCAACTTCTGCTAAATCTAACCGCTCCCAGTTATTTGCAACTCGTTCAGGATAAGTTAATACATATTGAATTGGAACCTTCATATCAGGTATGCCTAACTCTGCTAAGATTGAATTATCCCTAAACTGTACTAACGAATGTATGATGCTTTGAGGATGAACTACAACCTCAATATCATCAAAATCGACTCCAAATAACCATTTAGCTTCGATTACTTCTAGCCCTTTATTCATTAAAGTAGCAGAGTCAATAGTAATCTTTCCACCCATATCCCAATTTGGATGATTTAATGCCTCTTCTACTGTTACTTCTGCTAAATTTTGGGCTGTACTCCCTCTAAATGGACCTCCCGACGCTGTCAAGATTAACTTTTCAACCGCTTTTTCTTTCTCTCCCTTCAAAGCTTGAAAGATGGCATTATGTTCACTATCAATCGGTAAAAGCTGCACCCCATATTCTTCAGCAGCCGACATAACCAGTTCACCAGCAGTTACTAATGTTTCTTTATTAGCTAATCCAATATTTTTCTTGGCTTTTATCGCTTCTAAAGTAGGGACTAAACCAGCGGCTCCCACTACAGAATTAATAACTAAATCCACCTTCTGATAAGTTGATACTTCAACTAATCCCTCTTGCCCTACTAATACCTCAGTCTTTAAATCAGACAATTTATATTCTAACTCTTTTGCCGCTTCTTCATTCATCAAGACAGCAAACTGCGGCTCAAATTCTCTTGCCTGCGCTTCCAACTTCTCTATATTACTATTAGCAGTTAAAGCTATTATTTCACAATCTAATTCTAAATTTCTAATCACCTCTAACGTCTGCGTACCAATAGAACCAGTAGATCCTAAAATAGCAATTGCTTTCATTCCAACTCCTCCAATTTTTATTCAATTAATATTGATATAAATCCCACCCTTATTACTGCTTTAAGAACAATTAAAACTGCTGGCCCAATGAAGAATCCACTTATTCCTAACAATTGTACTCCTAAATAGATAGAAATTAGCGTAGCTAACGGATGTAAACCAATATTTTCACCAATAATTTTAGCTTCAGTTAACTGTCTAATCACTACTATTAAAGAATAAAGAATTAATAAAGCAATTCCGAAATTAGAATTTCCTATAAATATAGCATAAAGGGCCCAAGGAATAAATACTAGACTTGGCCCGATTACTGGAACTAAGTCCAAAACTCCAGCTAAAAGTCCTAAAATAATCGCATAATTACTACCTAAAATTAATAATCCTCCAATTGAAAGTGAAGTAGTAATTGAAATTAAAATTAACTCTGCTCTTATAAAACCTATAGCAGCATCCATAATTTCATTTTCTAATCTTTTAATCTTCTTACCCCATGGTTTAGGGGCTACATCCAAAATAGTATCACTAATTAAATCTTTATCACGACTGATAAAGAATGTAGATATTAAACTAATAAATAATATTGTTATTAACTTAGGTAAACTTTTAATTAAGTTCAAAAACGAAGTAATACCTAATTTAATCATATTTCTTAGCTGTTGATATATATTCTGTAGATTTGTAGTAATTGCTTCCTTAGCTGCTTTAGGTAATTTTAATTCATTCAATATTCTACTTAAATTCTGATTCTGTTTTACAATCCATTCAACTTGATTACCTAAAGTTTTAAAATCAGGAAAATTATTAGCTAACTTATCTAATTCAATAAATAATCTCGATAAGAAGAGAGTGATAATTAAAATAATAATTATTAATATGACTCCTAAACAGATTGTAACAGCAAACCCTCTACTTAAATTAGTCTTATCTTCTAACAACTTAATAATTGGTTCAATTAAAGAAGCAATTATAAACCCAATAACAAATGGCAATAAATAGATTAAAACATATTTGAAGAATAAGACACTCAATAAAACAGCAAATATGATTCCTAAGCTTACTTTATAAATTGGCTTCACTAGCCTTCAACCCCCAAATACTTTAACCTAAAAAATACAAATAATAATACATTATTGGCAAAGCAAATAAAAGACTATCAAACCTATCTAAAACCCCACCATGTCCTGGAATTATATTGCCTGAATCTTTAATCTGAGCATCCCTTTTAAAAGACGATTCTACCAAGTCGCCAACCTGTGCTGATACAGCAAGTAATATCCCCAAAATAATTCGATTCCCCAAACCAAAAGGAACCCAAATTCCATAAACTAGTACTACTAATATACTTCCAACCATTCCTCCTAAAGCACCTTCTATAGTCTTATTAGGACTAATCTTAGGTGCTAATTTATTGCGACCAAAATTAATCCCTGTAAAGTAGGCAAAAGTATCAGTCGCCCACGTAGATAAAATCGGTAACCAGATTAAACGCCTACCTACTGCTAAACCATTCCAATTAAAATGATAAATTAAAATTAAATACAGAAGCAAACCAGAAACATATATTACTCCTAATATAGTTGTTGCTATACTTAAAATAGATGAAGATTTTCTACCCTTATTTATAAATAAATTAATTATTAATCCAAGAATCAAAATACTAACTATACCCAAATAAGGAGTAAAATCTAAAATTACTTGCTTACTATTTAAATATGTAAAGAGCAACAAAAGTAGACCACTAAATATCCCCAAAACCTTATTAGGCGTTACCCCTTTAGCCTTTACTAAATCATAAAACTCATTTAACCCTAGACCTGCTAATAGCATAACTGCTAATAAAAGTAATATTCCACCTTGATATAAAACGAGAATAAGTAATGGAATTCCAATTATGGCACTAATAACTCTCTTGCTTAACAAAGTATATCACCTACTATCTCTTTTCTAATCTGATTTAATCATCTAATCCTCCAAACCTTCTCTCTCTCTCCTGATATTCTGCTATTGCGAGCAACAATTCTTTTTCATCAAATTCTGGCCAAAATGTATCAGTAAAATAGAATTCTGTATAAGCTAACTGCCATAGTAAAAAATTACTAATACGCAATTCACCACTAGACCTAATTAGTAATTCAGGGTCAGGCATTCCCTCAGTATATAATTTATTATTTAATCTCTCCTCTGTTATTTCTGTTAATTCTATCTCTCCATCACTCACTTCAGAGGCTAAGCTCTTTACAGCATCAATAATTTCTGCTCGCCCTCCATAGTTTAAAGCAATATTTAAATTTAAGCCTTGATTATCTTTGGTTAATTCAGTAATTTCTCTAACTTTATCTTTAATATTAGGTGGTAGTCCTTCTCTTCTACCTAATACCCTTACTTTTACTCCATTACTATGTAATTCATCGAGTTCATTATTAAAAGCTTGATTAAAAAGTTTCATTAAAAATTTGACCTCTTTTTTAGGTCTCTTCCAATTCTCTGTGGAAAAAGCAAAAACCGTTAAATATTCTATACCTAATTTATTTATTAACATAATTACTTCTTTTAATTTTTTTACTCCTTTTTTATGGCCAACTGTCCGTGGTAATCCTTTTTCATTTGCCCACCTGCCATTTCCATCCATAATAACTGCAATATGCTTTGGTAAATTCCCTGCCAAAACTTCTTCCCGTAATCTTTCTAAATCCTGTTCTTGTTGATTTAACTTATCAAACCATGAGTGCATCCTCTTACCTCCTATTACTGACAACATAACCCCCTCTATCTTTAGAGGGGGTTATGATAAACTTAAGTCTATTCTTCAACAATAGCTTCTAATGGACACTCTTCAGCACAAACACCACAATCAGTACATTCATCTGCATCTATACTAAAGATATCATCGCCTTCTGCAATAGCCTCTACTGGACATTCATCAGCACAGATACCACACGCACTGCATTCATCAGTAATACTAAAAGCCATTCTAGACCCCACCCCCTTTCTTATAATCTTTATCAGCAACTACTAAATAAAATCACTAGCCTGTTACCCATCTAGATTCATTATTTAATCATCTTACTTATTGCTAGGTGGAGTTCTAACTATAACTTTTAGTATGTAGATTACTTAAATCATTTCATAATACAGTAGTTAATCTCTATAAAACTAATTAAATTTCTAAAATTTCATCTTCCTTTTTTGCTAATAAATCATCAATCTTTTTAATATATTCATCAGTCAATTCTTGTATGTTTTCTAATCCGCGATGATAATTATCTTCTGAAATTTCTCCATTGCTTTCTAACTTTTCTAATTCATCATTAGCTTCCCGTCTTAAGTTGCGAATAGCTATTCTTTTATCTTCTGCTTTTTCTTTTGCTAACTGTACGAATTCTTTTCTTCTTTCTTCAGTCAACTGAGGAATATTGATTCTAATAACTTCACCATCATTATTAGGATTTAGACCTAAATCTGATTTTAAAATTGCTTTTTCTATCTCCTCTAAACCATTAGTATCCCAAGGTTGAATCAGTAACTGCCTAGGCTCAGGAGCAGAAACCTTAGCCATCTGATTAATTGGGGTTGGTGTACCATAATAATTAACAGTAATTCCTTCTACTAAAGACGGTTTAGCCCGCCCAGTTCTAATCTGAGCAAAACTATCTTTAGTTTTTTGAATTACTTCATCCATCTGATTTTGAGTCTTCTTTAAAACCTGATTAATCATTTTAATCCTCCCTCGCTAATAACTTTTATCTTATCTAACGAATGTTCCAATCTCTTCACCTAAGACTACACGCTTTATATTTTCCATCTCTTTTAATCCAAAGACTACTATTGGTATTTTATTATCCATACATAAAGAAACAGCAGTTGAATCCATTACTCCTAAACCACGATTGATTACATCAATATAATCTAGTTCTTTAAACTTAATAGCATCTGGATTCTCATCTGGATCAGAATCATAAACCCCATCAACACTTTTAGCCATCAAGATGGCATCAGCTCCAATTTCTGCTGCTCTTAAGGCCGCTGTTGTATCGGTAGAAAAGAAAGGATTTCCTGTTCCAGCTGCAAAAATAACTACTCTTCCTTTCTCTAGGTGGCGCATAGCTCGACGTCGAATATAAGGTTCAGCTACTTGTCGCATGCTAATAGCAGTCTGCACCCGAGTTTCTATCTTTAATTTTTCTAATGCGTCCTGTAAAGCTAAAGAGTTGATTACTGTAGCTAACATACCCATATAATCAGCAGTACCGCGGTCCATTCCTTTGGCACTACCGGCTACACCACGAAAGATATTTCCGCCACCAACTACTATTGCGATCTCTACTCCTGTCTTTAATACCTCTTTAATTTCTTGAGCAATTGAATTAATAAACTGTGGATCAATTCCATATTCTTGATTACCACTTAATGCTTCACCACTTAATTTAATAATAACTCGCGAAAATTTCGCTTTGGCCATCAAAAAACCCCCAGTCTTTCATTACATTTCTATATGCATAATGAAATCCCTTTTTTTGTAGTATAATTTTATTTAAAAAGAGAACACATTAATGTGTTCTCTTTATTAAATTTACTCTTTACTTTTCAACTTCATTCATTACCTCGGCAGCAAAGTCTTCTTCTTCAACTTCAATACCTTCACCTAACTCGTAACGAGTAAACCTTCTAATATTAATATTTTCACCTAGCTCTGCAATCTTTTCTGTAATTAATTCTTGAACCGTCTTCTCATCATCACGAATATAAGGCTGCTCTAATAGACAATTTTGAGAATAGAACTTATTCAATCTACCCTCCACTATCTGTTCTACAATATGTTCCGGCTTACCATCATTAAGTGCTTGTGTCTTAAGCACCTCTTTTTCTTTAGCAATAACATCTTCTGAAACATCTTCTCTAGATAAATAAGCTGGATTAGCAGCGGCAATATGCATTGCAATATTATTAACTAATTCTTTGAATGCTTCGTTCTTAGCAACAAAGTCTGTTTCACAATTTACTTCTAATAATACTCCAATCTTACCGCCCATATGTATATAAGAATCAACTAAACCTTCGGCTGCTGTACGTCCTGCCTTCTTCTCTGCATCAGCAATTCCTTTTTCTCTTAAGTACTTAACAGCTGCATCCATATCACCGTCAGTTTCAGTCAATGCTTTCTTACAGTCTAAAATTCCAGCGTTCGTCTTCTCTCTCAATTCCTTAACATCTGCTGCTGAAATTCCCACTTTATACCCTCCTTTAAAATTAGGCTTAAGAAAAGGGCGTTATAAGGGTTCCCCCTCATATAACACCCTTATTTATGTTAGATTCAATTATTGATTTTCTACATCTGCTTCTTCGTCATTAGCTTCTACTGCTTCAGTTTGCTCAAGCTCTTCTTGTACGCCTTGATTCCCTTCTAAAACAGCATCAGCCATAGCTCCAGTTAATAATTTAACAGCTCTAATTGCATCATCGTTCCCTGGAATTATATAATCTATCAAATCAGGATCACAATTTGAATCTACAATAGCTACAATTGGAATTCCTAATTTTTTAGCTTCTGCTACAGCAATCTCCTCTTTCCGAGGGTCGACCACATAAATAGCATCTGGCAGTCCATTCATATCTCTAATTCCACCTAAAAATCTAAGTAATTTATCACGTTCCTTTTCTAACTCCATCACTTCTTTCTTAGGTAGAACCTCAAACAATCCATCTTCTTCCATTTGCTCTAACTCATTTAAGCGATCAATACGCTTACGAATAGTTTGATAGTTAGTTAACATACCACCTAACCATCTTTCGCTTACATAAGGCATACCGCATCTTTCAGCTTCACGCTTAATAGTCTCTTTTGCCTGTTTTTTAGTACCTACAAATAAGATTTCTTTTCCTTCACTTGCAAGATCACGTACAAAGTTATACGCAACTTCAACTAACTTAACTGTTTGCTGCAAATCAATAATGTAGATACCATTTCTCTCTGTAAAAAGATAAGGCTTCATTTTTGGATTCCAACGCTTAGTTTGATGACCGAAATGAACTCCTGATTCTAACATCTGTTTCATCGTTACAACAGACATTAACAACACCTCCTCTCCGGTTTTAATCCTCCACTTTCGTCACTTTCCTATTAAACCTAATTTATATAACTAGGCACCCTAATAGAAATCAGAAAGTGTGTGTGATTTGGTGCATTATTAACATACACCATTAGGTAGTATAACACAAAGAAGAGATAATATCAATACCATTTTAGAAAAAATAATAATCGACAATTAGCCAACTCTTTGCAATGACTAACTGTCGATTATAGTTAATAATATATTCTCTAAAGAATCATTTCTTTTAAATCTGTACTCCCCAGCTAAAATTTTATTAGTAACATTCAGACTATCAAATAACTTTAATAATGCCGCTTTATCCTTAATAAGATTTATCTGTTGTAATTTACTAGCAACTTGATTAGCCGTTGCTCCTTTCTCAATCTTTAAAGTAATAAAACCTTCCTGTTCCTTTTCTTCTAAATCGGATCTTAAACTAGAAGGATTTTGTTCAATTTTTATATCTAATCGTTCTAACTGTTTTTTTACTTCATCTTTGCTAAGCTGATTAGGGAATTCCATTCCTAACTTCCTAGCTTCTCTGATAATTACTGATCTATTATTAGCTAATAAATCTTTATTAGATTCAGCATCCGGATTGTCTTTTAAAAATAATCCTAATGAAAGCAAGACTAAAATAATTCCAACCATTAATAGTGCTCTACGCATTAAGATAACTCTTTGTAACAATTAACCTTCACCTCGATTATTAAGCTTCCAAATTAACTCAACTTCTCGTTGACCTAAATCTAATCTTTGGGCAATTTGAGCTAAATCAAATCCTTCTTTAAACAATTTAGCAATCTGTTGATATTGTTCATTAGACGAATTAATAGCATTCTCCTCTTTTGGTTGCTCATTATCTTGTGCTGCTTTTAATTCTTTTAATCTTTGTGCTGGACTTTTTGGCTTAGACTGCATATTCATTTTTGATTCTAAAGTATCAGTAAATTTTTCATCTCTATCTCCATTTGCTCTCTTCTCTTGTAGCGAACTTTTCAATTCTAACTCTTTACTCTCTATTTTATCTAAAGTATTATCGAACCTATTATCTAAATCTTTTATCAATTCTTCTAACTTTTGTTCCCTCTTTTTTAACTCTTTATTAAGTTGAATATAGTCAGTTAGTATTTCATCATTAATTAACTTATCTTGGTGATAGGTTAAAAAAAGAGAGACTAAGATAAAGCTAATACCTAATATAAAGATTAATACTTCCAACATTTTCACCTCAAATTAATCTAAACTATACTTTGATATCAATATACTTTCCTCTTCTGCTCTTCTTTCTATCTTCAGTTCCTTCTTGATCCTCTTTTGAATCTCTTTTTTTCTGCTGCCCTTTACTTTCGTCTCCTTCATCTCTTATCTTCTCTTGACTAGTCTCTTCTGACTCATTAACTTTAGTCTGTTTCTGCTCATTATTCTTCGCCATTTGATTAACTAATTCCTGCTGTTGAGCCTGTGGTTGTTGTTGTTTGATTTGCTGTATCTTACTAGCTTTTAAAGAGCGAGGAATTTGCGTATGAGGATTAATTGACTTTACCATATACAACACCACCTACTTAAGCATAAGATCCTCTTTTAATCTCACCATCTTCTACATAGTACTGTACATTAGAAATTTGCTTGCCAATCTTTTTGACTTCGGTACCAATAGTAATTTCTACCCCTGAATAAAGCTTATCTTGTACTTTTACTCGCCCATGCCTTCCTTCTTCTAATCGCTTATCTAACCTCTTCTTTTCCTTCTTTAGATCTTCTATATTCTTCGACAACTGAAATCTAATTCTCGTCTTCTGACTTAATAATTCACGTTCTTTCTCCGATAGTTGACCACCATTCTCTTCCTGGCGCTTTTTAATATAATTAATTGACTTTAAAGCCTCATCTAGTTCTACTTGGTAATTATCCAATTCCTCCGTCAACTCATGATATTGGTCGCGCAAAGCTGGAGTTACACCAACAAACAGCTTAGTCTTAGTAGCTAAATTAGAACCAACTACTTTAGCATCTATCTCCCTTCCTGCTCTGACCATGCCACCTACTATTAATCCTTTGTTCACTACTTTAATCGCTTCAGCAGCATCAATGTCACTATGCATAATTGCCTCACTAACTATTAAATTCTGTTCAGTAACTACTTTTCCATTCTCTATAAATTTAGCCTTAACATCTCCATCTGCTTCAATCTTACCTTTATTCTTACCTATGAAACCGTTTTTAATAGTAACTTCACCACCAGCTTCTAATTGGGCTGCATGCACACTACCTTGTACATGAATATCATGTTTTGCCTTAACTTTCATACTATCCTTAATATCACCTTTAACAATGACTGTTCCTACAAATTTAACATTTCCTGTAGATAGATCTAGGTCACCATTAACAGTATGAACCTCGATAACCTCTATTTTATCTCCTTTATAAAAGACTTGACCTTCAATATCAGAGCGTAAAGTAAGACCATCTTCACTTAAAGTAGTATTCTTTCCCCCTGGAATCTTAAGATCAGTTGGAGCTTCAGGTTCTACCTCTTCTCCCCTTACATTCATGCCTGGTGTTCCAGGTTTAGGAGGGCTCTTAGTTGCTAATACACTTCCAGCTTCTACATTATTAATCCGTCCTAAGTTGCGATAATCAACCGAACCATCTTCTAATTGCTGAACCTTTCGTTCTTGACTTTCTAAATCAAATTTAAAATCAATCTCTGCATCTTCTCCTGCTATAGGCTCAGTCCCTTCAGCAATTAATACTTCCTCTATTTCCTTATCTATAACACCATCTTCATTAAAAAGTTCATTTAACCTTTCTTCTCTAAGGCCATATTCAATTCCCGTTTCTTCTAGTACAGTTTCTACTCTATCTAAAGTAGCTTCTTCTCCTCCTAGGGGAGTAATTACTGATAAATGAGCGGCCATCTGGTCATTACTAATTTCTACTATAATTTCAGCATCTTTATCTAATTCTTGCTTCCGAGGAGCGACCTTAACAGTCTTTTCAATTCCTTCTGCCAATATCTCACTAACTTTATCATAATCTACATCTTCAATCTCTTTAGCTTCTAATAATTCTTCTATATCTCTTAAAACAACCCGACTTCCATCCCCTACTGGTAGTTTAACTTGAATAAAGATTCCCTCTTCATCCACCTTAAAAGTTAATTTGCCATCTTCTGATTCTATCTCTTCCTCTTCACCATCATCTTCACTTCCATCTTCACTTCTATTTTCCTTTTCAAGCACATCAATCTCAAATATTTTCTTCTTCCCAATCCCAAGAAAACCACTATTCTCTTCAACCAACTCTACTACTAAATCATCTTCGACCAAACCTTCTTGCCCGTCACCTTGCAACTTTTTTAACGCCTTCTCTATAGCCTCATCTCGATCTTTGGCTTCAATCCTCACTACTTCTATCACCCCCCTAAAAAAGTTTACTAATCTCATCCACACTGTTAAATTAACGTTTCTTTCTTTCTACTTAAATATCCTCTTAACCGATAAATCGCTTTAGTATGTAACTGTGACACCCTTGCCGTCGTCAAGTCTAAAACTTCACCGATTTCTGTTAAATTTAAACCTTCATAGTAGTATAGAGTTACTACTATTCGTTCCTTATCTTTTAATTTATCGATTGCTGCACCTAAAACTTCTTTTATTTCTTCATAGGTCAAGCTTTTTTCTGGATTAGCGGTCTCTTCATCTGCTATAACTTCAATTAAAGTGATCCCTTCAGTTTGGTTACTAGTAATAAAACTATCTAGGGATGTTTCCTGGGGAATATTCACTTCTTTCATTAATTTATTATACTCTTCTACATCTAAATTTAACCTCTTCCTTATCTCCTCATCAGTAGGCATTCTCTTTAGTTCATTAGCTAATTCGGAATGAATTCTAGCCACCTTCTTGGCTTTACGCCGAACTGAAGTAGGAACCCAATCTAACCTTCTAACTTGATCAATAATACTCCCCCGAATTCGAGCAATAGCATAGGTTGAAAACTTAACTTGTCGACGATAGTCAAATCTTTCAATAGCATCAATTAATCCAATGACTCCATAATTCTCAAGATCTCCGAATTCAAAAGTATCCGGTAGATTAATTACAACTCGATTAGCAACATATTTTACTAACGGTATAAACCGAAGGATTAGTTGCTCTTTTGCTTTCTGGTTCCCATTATCTTTAAACTCAATCCATAATTCTTGCTCTTCCTCAGTTCTTTGGTTGACTATCTTTACCCCTCCTTTTTAGCGACTAAGTATCTTTCATATTCTTAATCATTTGAGCTAATTGTTCCGGGTCTTGTCCTGTAAGTTCTTCTTCTTCTAATTCATTAACTTCTTCTAACTCTTGATAATCTACCTCTTCTAAGTTTAAAGGTTGAAAATTATCTTCTCTTTCTTCGTCTTCAATATCTCGATTCTGTTGATTATACTGTTGAGCAGCTGTCTGCTGGGAAACTGAATTCATCTGTTGCTTAGGTTTAACCTCTTGTTGCCCTTGATTTTGATTTGCTATATCTTTATTCTTTAGGTTGTCACTTGTCGTTGATTTCATTACTAAATAACCAATTAAACCTCCAAATACACCGAAAAATATAGCAGCTAATATACTTCTTTTAATTATAATTAAGAATAGCAATCTATTTGCAATTGCTACTATCGCAACTAACAAAAAAGCAACTATAGCAAACATAACCGATAAAAGCTTAATTAAGCCTTTCAACCTTTTCAACTCCCTCTTATAAAACCTGGTCTTCACCTTTAACTGTCTTAATTAGTACTTTATTATCTTTCAAATGAAATTCCATAGTTCGTCCGTAATCTTTTCCAACGTCTTCTGCTAATAGCTTTATCTTTTCTTTTTTCAATATCTCTTTAACAGCTTCAGCGTTACGAGCTCCAATCTGCATTTGAGAATTAGCATTATCAAACTTAAACATTTGTGCTCCACCAGCTATCTTAGCAACTAATCTTCTTTTACTTGCTCTAGCACGCTCTAATTCATCTAATAATAGCCTTATTGCTGTATCTGCATATTTAGCTGGATTATTATTCTTACGATTATTAGGGGCTTTGGGTAACATTATATGGGCTAACCCTCCAACTTTAGTCCGCGGGTCATACAAAGCAATTCCAACACAAGAACCTAAACCAGAAGTTATCAAAATATCATCTTCTTTTCCAACATTCAAATCTGCCATCTTTACTCTAATCTTCTTCATATTTAGTTAACTCCAAGTTGGGCTAGAATTTTATTCAATGATTCAGGAGTGGGAATAAAGAAGAAATGTCCTTCTATACTCTCATCTCCATTCCAAAATTCAGTTTCAACTACCAAAGCGTAATCCCCAATATGACCTACCTGTAAGAATGCAACTTCTAAAATTGCCCCTGCCATATCAAAAGCTAAAGCTGGTACTGAAGGCAGTAAAGAAAAATCTGTCATTTGACTTAAAGCATTCAAATAAGAATTAGTTAAAATATTTCCCATCTCTTCTAAAGTAGAATTTTCGATCTTCTCAGTCTTATTTTCACTCTCTAACGCTAATCTTTCATCCAATAACATATTTGTTAAACGATCAGCACTCTCTTCCTCTAAAGCAAATAATATCTTCCCAGATGCATCACCTACTACTTTAACTAAGATACCCGCAATTAAAGTATCAGGTCCTCCTAAAATTTCAGGTACTTCATTTAATGGTAAGATACTGACTTCTGGAACACTCATATCTATCTTCTGCTCTAAAATTTGCGAAAAAGCTGTAGCTGCATTCCCTGCTCCTATATTAGCAACTTCTTTTAACGCATCTAACTGGAGTGCTGAAAGCTCTTTAACTTCCGTTTGCTTTTCATTGTCCATTATTAACAAACCTCCTTAATTTAACTTTTCCTTATCTAAGTCAATCTTCTCCATCTCTTTTATCTCTTCTGGATCTAAAATTTTAGTCAAATTTAGTAAGACTAATAACTTATCATCTATTTTGATTACACCTTCTAAGTACTTTTTATTAATTCCACCAGCTATCTTTGGAGGAGGCTTAACTGTATCTTTAGAAATACTTAATACCTCTTTTACCTCATCAACAATCATCCCTACTTTATTCCCTTCAGTTTCTACAATTATAATCCTTTGTTCTTCTTCATTGCTAATATCCAAATTAAACCTTTTTCTAAGATCGATAATCGGAATAATCTCACCACGTAGGCTAATTATCCCTTCTACAAAATTGGGAGCATTAGGTATCTTAGTTATTCTCTGCATCTCTATAATCTCTTGTGTCTCTAAAATTTCAACTCCATACTCCTCATCATTCAATCTAAAAGCAACTAATTGCATACCCTACCCCTCCTTTCTAACTCAAGCCCTCGCAAAATTTAATTATAAAATTTTATCTCGATTAGGACTATTACATACTTAATTGCTGACGCCAAAAATTCTATGTTAAATATGCTTGAAACTTTTTCAACTAGCAATATTCCTGACATCTAAGATTAGTACGACTTCACCAGTTCCTAAGATTGTAGCTCCAGAAACATTGGTGAGAATTGCATCTAAAAAACCACCTAAAGGCTTAACTACTATCTTTTGCTGGCTAATCAGTTCGTCTACTATTATCCCTACTCTTTCTTCGCCATCTGAGACTATAAGCATCGGAAATTCATCTTTTGATCTTAAATCAGATTCTTTAAAGCCTAATTTATCATGTAAATAAACTACAGGAATCATTTCATCTCTTAGGATGAAGAACTCCTTACCTTGCATGTATTTAATATCTTGTTTAGATAGATCATAAACTTCATCTATAATACTCAGCGGCAACACATAAGTCTCTTCTTTAACTTTAATCAATAAAGCTTCAACTATAGCTAAAGTTAGTGGTAGCCTAATAATGAACTCCGTTCCTATTCCTAATTCTGATTTAACTTTAATTTGACCACCTAATGATTCAATAGTATTTTTTACTACATCCATTCCTACACCTCGACCAGAAATATCTGTTACTCCTTGAGCCGTACTTAACCCTGGTGCAAAGATTAAATCAACAATTTCATTATCACTCATCTCTGTTAACCTCTCATGGTTAACTAATCCATTTTCAATTACTTTCTCTTTGATACTTTCTATGTTTATCCCTGCTCCATCATCTTTGATAACTATTTCTACTGTGTTTCCTTTTTGGGTTGCTATAATAGAAATAGTACCTATTTCATCTTTCCCTCTTTCTATTCGCTCTTTAGGAGTTTCTATACCATGGTCAATGCAGTTTCTAAGCAAATGTATTAATGGATCACTTAACTCTTCGATAATAACCCTATCTAATTCAGTTTCTTGTCCTTCAATTTCCAAATCAATCTTTTTATTCATCTCTTTGGCTAAATCTCGTGCCATTCTTGGCAATCTATTAGTAACCCTATTTAAAGGAGTCATTCGCAAATCCATGATAATTCTATGTAATTTATCTGTTACTCGGTCTACATTCTCCATTGCTTCTCTTTCTTGTAAATGTTTAGAATCATAGTTCAACTCATTAATCTGAGACTTATTAATCATTAATTCTCCTACTAAATTCATCAATTCATCTAAGCGACCAACATCTACTCTCACTGTAGAAGTTAAGTTAAAGTTATTTGCTCTTTCTTCAGCATTAGTACCAGTTGAACTATCTTGTGCTATATTCAAATCATCTATATCTAATTTATTAACTTCTAATTTAGCAAGGTCAGCTTCATCACTAATTACTGATTCTATCTCTGAAGTAGACTTAAGTGTAGATAATAATAATCTAAAAACTGAACAATCTAATTCTCCGGCTTCAATTAATGCCAATTCTGGATCACTCTTGATAATTCTTCCTCTACTTTGCATCTGATTAATTATCATAAAAGCCCGTGCTGATTTTAATTGTGTATCTGCATTCAATTCAATATTAATCTCTAAACAATTCTTATTATCTTCTAATTCTTCTTTAATCTTTAATATATCTTCTTTATCTAAATAAAGCCCATTCTTATTCTGAGGACCCTTTGATTTCGATTTACATTCATGATTATCTAGTTGTGAAATTAATTCTTCAACCTTCATTTGAAAATTTTCAGGTTTAAACTTGCCATTCTGACTGATTTCTTGAATAATCAACTCTAGTTGATCTAAAGCAGAAAATAAGATATTAATAAGTTCTGAATCAATTAAAATCTCTTCTTTACGAATTAAATCAAATATATTCTCTAAAGAATGAGTCAAATCAACTAACAACCCGAAATTCATAGCTCCAGCCATTCCTTTTAAAGAATGAACAGCTCTAAACAATTCATCAACTTCTTTGAATTTCTCTCCTGCCTCTTCTAATTCTAATAAATATTTATTTAAAATTTGTAAATATTCATTTGCTTCAACTATAAAATCATCTAAATACTTAGAATTATCCACCGAAATCTCACCTCCCCTTCACCATCTTACTAAACCTCTTGCATAATCAGTTAATTATACTCTAAATGTCTTTTAAGCTGATATTGTTCCATTTCAATATTAAATGAATCTTATTATTATATAATTCGATATAAATTACAAAAGCCCTTTTCTATGTAATTCTAATTGTTTCTGTAGACCCCACTGTACTATCTCATCCTGTTTAGAACGATTAAAATTAATAAATTCAATGCCTAAACCTAATCTATCTGAACGATTAGGCAATTCATCAATCCTTACTACTTTTCCTAATACTTTTTGAAAATTTAATTCTTTTACATCAAATTTCAATTCTATAAATACATCCAGAGGAATATACTTATCAACTACTAATAATACTCCTCCCCCACTTATATCTTCAGTTACAGCTTCTTGAAAATCATTCTGTTCCGCTTCATCATAACCTAAGTTTATTAAATCATTTATCTGACCATTTATACTATCTACAATTAAGCGCCGATAGTAAACAGTCTCTCTAATAGGGACACGTACAAAATCTCTTCTTTGGATCTTCTCAACTTTAGATGGGTATTGTAATTTGCAAGTGCCTATATTCCCTTCCATCTGCCTTGACAGAACTTGCGTGTCGAATTTATACTTAGCAACTTGGTCTGTATAAATTACTTCTAATTTGGTTCCTACTGGTAACGGTATTAATGTCTCCTTCTTAATCGGTAATGTAACTTGAATTTCCTGGTTATCTATTCTTGTTACTTGGCTTAAATACTCTCCATTATACACTCCAGATTTAACATGTAATTCTACCGATTGATTAACCTGCAGTTTTAAATTTGCCACTACTTATTCCTCCCTGTATTCATTAGCTATATCTAAGATAAACCAATCAATTTACTAAAGAAACCTTTAATTCCCCCTGACTTCTCTTCTACTTCAATATCTAACAATTCATTCTTAATCTCATTAATCGCATTAGCCGCTTTACAGTTAGGAAACTCTAATATAAAAGGTTTCTGTTTCTTTACAGCTTTAACCACATTCTTATCACTAGGAATCATCCCTAATATACTTAAATTAACCTCTAAAAAGTCTTTGGCCACCTTACTTAAGCGTTTAGAAACATTCTCTCCTTCTTTTGAATTCTCAATTTGATTAATTACTAAATTAACTCGAGAATTCTTCTGTCGCTTAGCAATAACCTTTATAATACCATAAGCATCAGTTACTGAAGTTGGCTCTGGAGTAGAAATCACAATAATTTCATCAGCTGCTAAGATAAAATTAACTACACTCTTAGAAACTCCAGCTCCAGTATCTATTAAGATAATATCGTACTTATCCTCTAATATCTGCCAACCCTTAATAAAATTTTGTAATTGATAATCTGATAGATTAGCTAATTCTTCTACACCTGAAATCCCAGGAATGATGTCTAATCCTTTAGGTCCCTTCATAATAATTTCTGTTATTTCTTTCTGTCCACTAATCATATGATTTAAATTATACTGAGGAGCTACCCCTAAGACAACATCTATATTCGCCATTCCTAAGTCGGCATCAATAATAGCTACTTTCTTTCCTTCTGATTTAAGTGCTAATGATAAGTTAACAGTAAAATTTGTCTTGCCAACTCCACCTTTACCACTAGTAATAGCATAGGTTTTGGTTAAATTCTCTTGCTGATTCTGTTTTGACTTCTTATTCTCTCTTCCCCTAACCAACTCTCTTAATTTATGAGCCTGGTCTCTCATCATAATTGCTCCTTTAAAAAGTTATCAACTATCTTTTTAGGATCCAGCACTTCTATATCTTCTGGTACATTTTGACCGTTAGTTATATACGATAAAGGCTTATCAAACTCTTCTACTACATTTAAGAGAATGCCTAAGTTATTAGTTTCATCTAATTTAGTAAAGATAAACTTATCTATACCTATACTCTCAAAATTTAAAATAATATCAATAATATCATTAAATTTAGTAGTTGCACTTAATACCAAATATTTTTCATCAATCTTAGCACTATCTATCAATGCATTTAATTCAGACATCTGCATTTGATTCTTCTGGCTTCTACCAGCCGTATCAATTAAGACTATATCTTTATCCATAAACTTATCTATCGAACGATTGAGCTCTGAGGGCGTAAAGACTACTTCTAAAGAAGAACCTATGATTTCACTATAAGTCTTTAACTGTTCTACTGCAGCTACTCGATAAGTATCTGCAGTTATTAATGCTACATTCTTATTCTTAATCAAGTTAAAATTTGCTGCTAATTTAGCTATTGTTGTTGTCTTTCCTACTCCAGTAGGTCCTATTAAAGCAACCACTTTAGGTGTCTTACTATCAAGTTCTACTGGAGATACCTTAGCTAGTCTTTTTTCTAATTCTGTGGCTAGAATTTCTTTAGTTTTACTATGATCACCAAAGTCCTGTGGTTCTAATTCATCGGTAATTGACCGTAAAATTTCAGTTGCTAATTCTTCTTTAACTCCACAAGTCAATAATTTATCAGTTATCTGTTGTAAGGATTCGGGTAGATGGTTGTAAGAAGCTGTTAACTGCTTACTTTCTAATTCATTTAAAAAATTATTCATCATCTGCTTCATCTGATTTAATTCTTGTTGTAACTTTTCGTACTTTTGGTTCTCTTCTTGTTTATCAATAGTAGCTATTACTTCCACTATCTTCTTACCAAAGAAACCGAGAAAACCACCTTTTTTGAACTTGCGAGTATGCAGAATAATAGCATCTGCTCCTAAATCAGCTTTAACCTTAAACATAGCTTCCTGCATATTCTCACCACGATAACGTTTAACTTCCATTTATAAGCTCACCATCCCTACGGTTTGTACATTTAAATTTGGTTCTAGTTCATTAAATGATAGTACAGTCAAATCCGACGCAACCTGTTCTGTTAAGTTCTTGAAATGATATCTAATTACCGGCGAAGTAAGAACGATCGGATCATAACCTTGTGACATCATCTGTTGAATCTGCTGTGATAAATTATTAAATAATTGTTGTGCTGCATTAGGATCCATAGTTACATATGATCCCTGTTCAGTATGTTCAATTGAATTAGAAATCTTTTCTTCTAGTTCTGGAGCTAAAGTAAGAACATTAATATTATTGTTTTCATCTTTATATAGTTCGGAGATCTGTCTTGATAATGCTTGCCGTACATACTCTGTTAAAATATCAGTATCATTTGTATTACGTGCTTGGTCAGCTAATGTCTCTAAGATTGTTACTAAATCCCTAACTGGTACTCCTTCTCGTAATAAGTTCTGTAAAACCTTCTGAATTTCACCGATAGACATTAGATCTGGGATTAATTCATCAACTACTGCCGAATAATCTTCTCTTAAATTATCAATTAATTCCTTTACTTCTTGTCTACCTAATAATTCGTGAGCATGTTGCTTAATCAGTTCTGTTAAATGAGTTGCTACTACAGAAGGGGGGTCTACTACCGTATATCCCGCTAATTCTGCTTTTTCTTTCTGTTCTTCAGTTATCCACATAGCCGGTAAACCAAATGCTGGTTCTGTCGTTTCAATACCATCTAACTCCTCAGTTACCATTCCAGAATCCATAGCCATATAATGATTAATCATAATTTCATGCTGAGCAATCTTAATCCCCCGTAAATTAACTCGATAACGATTCGGTTCTAATTGCATATTATCTCGGATACGAATTGGTGGAATAATAATTCCTAATTCTAATGCACATTGACGTCGAATCATCGATACTCTATCTAAAAGATCTCCCCCTTGTTCGGGTACTACTAAGGGAATCAGATTATAACCGACTTCTACTTCCATTGGGTCTACCCGTAATAGTTCATCAATACTTTCTTGTTCTTGATATTGAGCTATTTCCTCTTCCTCTTCAGTTGCTGCGATTTCTTCAGTTAATTCCTGTTCAGTCTGATATAAAACATAACCTAAACCACCTAAGATTACTGCTAATATTAGGAACGGAATGGTTGGTAATCCACCTACAAAGGCTAAAATTACTAATAATCCCGAAACAATTAATAGGCTCTTCGGTTGAGCAAAGATTTGATTAGATAGATCAGTTCCTAAGTTAGATTCAGAGGCAGCTCTAGTCACTACAATACCGGTCGCCGTTGAAATTAAGAGAGCTGGAATCTGACTAACTAATCCATCACCTACCGTCAATAAAGTATAAGTCTGTAATGCCTCTGTAATCGGCATCCCTTGTTGTAAGACACCAATTACTAAACCTCCAATAACATTTATTAAAGTAATTATAATTCCGGCAATCGCATCACCTTTAACGAACTTACTAGCACCATCCATGGCACCATAAAAGTCAGCTTCATTACGTATCTTCTTTCGCTGTTCTCTTGCTTCTGCTTCAGTAATTAAGCCAGCATTCAAATCAGCATCAATACTCATCTGTTTTCCTGGCATAGCATCTAATGTAAATCGAGCTGCTACCTCAGCTACTCTTTCCGCACCCTTAGTGATTACTACAAACTGAATAACTACTAGGATAATAAAGATGACAAATCCTACTACATAATTCCCGCCTACTACAAACTCTCCGAAGCTTGCAACTACCTCGCCAGCATATCCTTCTCCCAAAATAAGTCTTGTTGTCGACACATTAAGTGCTAAACGAAATAAGGTTGCTATTAATAATAACGAAGGAAAGACCGAAAATTCTAATGGTTCCTTGGTATACATCGAGACCAAAAGGACCGTTAATCCAAAGGCAATGTTACAAGTTAAAAGTAGATCTAATAAAAAAGTAGGAACCGGAATAATGAACATAATTACGATAGTAACAACAGCCAATGCAAAAATAATATCATTATATTGATTAATGCCACCTTGAGGTAGCCTATCCGCTGGAGTAGACAAATCTAATACCCCCTTTCGTTATTTAATTGGTATACATAAGCTAATATTTCAGCTACTGCCTGATATAACTCTACCGGAATCTCTTGACCGATTTCAGCTTCTGCATACAATGCTCTTGCTAAAGGCTTCTCTTCTACAATCTCTATATCATGTTCTTTAGCCTTTTCTTTAATTTTTTGGGCGACTTCCCCTTTACCTTTACCAATTATTACTGGCGCTTCCATTGTATCCATATCAAATTTGATTGCTACTGCAATATGAGTCGGGTTAGTAATTACTACATCAGCATCAGGAATATCAGACATCATCCTATTCATAGCTAACTTCTGTTGTTCCTCTTTAATTCGTTTCTGTACCTCTGGACTACCTTCAGTCTGCTTCCTTTCTTCTTTTACTTGCTGCTTTGTCATCTTTAAATCCTGTTCATGCTGCCATTTTTGATATATAAAATCACCGACTCCTAATATAATTAATATAATACTAATCTTAATTGCCAACGAATAAACTATCCCGCCAATTAACCTAAGTGCTTGGTCTAAACTCATCTTTCCTAATAACAATATATCTGATAATCTGCTCTTAATTGTCAAGTATGCAATTACTCCAACAATGCTTATCTTTAATAATGACTTTAAAAACTCTACAAATGTCTTTTTAGAAAACATATTCTTAAAACCAGAAATTGGATTCAACTTACTAATCTTAGGTTGAATTGCTTTTGGTGTAAAAAGAAATCCAGTTTGAAAAATTCCTAAAGCGCTACCAATCACCGCAGTTACAACCATAATCGGGGCTATTAATTGAAGAATAAAACGCATTATTTCTAATAATAAAGTATGAAAATTACGAGCAGTTAAGGCTAAAGTTAAATAATCACTCAAGAACTTAGTCATAAATTCTGATAATTCAACAATCATACTATTCATTAAAAAGAAAAGGACAATAAAACTAAATAATAAGGTAAATGCCATAGATAAATCTTGACTTTTGGCCACCTGTCCCTCTTCTCGAGCCTCTTGACGCCGTTTGGGGGTCGCCTCTTCGGTCTTTTCTTCAGCTGGCATATTAATCCCCCCTTAACTACCTAAAATATTAATTATATCATTCATATTAATAAACATATCTCTAAACAACTCTTTCAAGAGTGAAATATAAATCGGCATTGTTAAAGATAACAATAAAATTCCTACTAATATTTTAGTAGGGAGACCGACTACAAAGATATTAATCTGAGGTACTGCTCTAGCTACTAAGCCAAAAGCTATATCAGTTAAAAATAAGACTGCTACTAATGGTAGAGCAATCTTAAAGGCTAGTGGGAATAATTGACCAATAATCTTTAGCAATTTCATAAATAACGCATTAGATAACTCTGCTTTAGTTAAAGGAATAATAAGAAAACTTTTATCTAAAGCCTGTAACAAATGATGGTGCCCATTAATTACCAAAAAGAGTAATGTAGCCAAAATATTTTTAAATTGCCCTGTTAAAGCACTTGGATTTCCATTCTGTGGGTCCATTACATTAGCTAGAGCAAAACCCATTCGCATATCCATAAATTGACCTGCTAATTGAATACTAACAAATATTAATAGAGCTATAAGTCCTAAAACAAGTCCAATACTAAATTCAGTCAACATATCAAATGTTAGATATATTAAATTACTTGGTAGTTCTAAATTATTATTAGAGAGCACATTCCCTAAGATAAAAGTTATTAATAACGCTAATCCGAGTCTAATACGAGTAGGAATAGTTCGACTACCATAAAAAGGAGTAATTATAAATAGACCAGTAACCCTCATCAAAATTAAGACTCTTTGATATATGATCTGCATAATCGCTAAATCCATAGCTATCTCCTTTACTACCCAACATAACTAGGTATATTTATAAATAAGTTCCGAACAAAATCTAAAAGCACATTTAACATCCAAGGACCAAATACTATAATTGCTCCTAAAACCGCAAGAATTTTTGGAATAAAAGCTAAAGTTTGTTCTTGAATTTGAGTAGTAGCCTGAAATATACTGACTAGTAGACCGGTTAAAAGACCTAAGCCTAACATAGGAGCTGTTACCATTAAGACTTTCATTAATGCAGTTCTACCTAAATCAATTACCAACTGTTCCGTCATCTAATAAGCTCCCCTCTACTAACTAATTAAACGTCATAACTAATGATTTAATAACTAAATACCAACCATCTACTAATACAAATAGTAGTATCTTAAACGGTAATGAAATCATTACTGGCGGTAACATCATCATTCCCATAGACATTAACGTACTGGCTACTATCATATCAATAACTATAAAAGGTAGGTAAATTATGAATCCGATTTGAAAAGCAATCCGTAATTCACTAATAATATAAGCCGGTATTAAGACATAAGTTGGAATATCTGCTTGATTTTTGGGTCTAGAGACCTTTGCTATATCTACAAAAAGAGCTAAATCTTTTTCCCGAGTCTGTTTAAACATAAATCCTCTCAATGGCTTTATCGCTTGTCTATATAATTCTTGTTGATTAATCTCATCAGCTAAGTACGGCTGTATAGCATTATCATATACTTGCGTAAAGACTGGAGCCATAATAAATATAGTTAAAAAGATTGCTAACCCAATGATTACTTGGTTAGGAGGCATCCGTTGAGTTGCCAAAGCCCTTCTAATTAAAGATAGGACCACAATAATACGAGTAAATGAAGTTAACATTATTAAAATAGCAGGTGCTAATGATAGTACTGTTAATAATAAAAGAATCTGTAACGGTAAGACTAAATCTTGATTATTATTAGCATTATCTATATTTAAACTAATATCTGGCAGTTGAAAAGTTGGAGCTGCCTCTACGACTTCTTGGTAACCAATGACTAATAATAGTAATAATCCTAATACTACTAAAATAGATCTCTTTCTATTTTTAAACATGATTATCTTCATCCCTATTAAACCAGTTCATAAATCCTTCTTGCCAATTCATTCCCTTTCCATTAACCACTTTATTAGTTATCTCTTCTACTTCCTCTGGATTATCTATTTTCGCCAACAACTCAATCTGTCCTTCACTAACTCCTAATATCCAAAGTTCATTAATGACCTTTGTCAGACATAGAAATTGATTAGAATTAAAATGAAGCCTTTCTAAAACTCTTAAGTTTTGATTAAACCCTTGCAAATTACTCTGGCTTTTAATAAATTTAATAATTATAAAGAATAGAATAATAATGAAGCTCAAGTAAAATAGTGTTTTAAGTAATTGCCAGGAAAAATCCATCTTAACACCTCTATCTAATCTAATATTTTCTCAACCGCTCCTAAAACTCTTTCAGCCTGAAAAGGTTTAACAACAAAATCTTTAGCTCCAGCTTGAATAGCTTCTACTACCATTGCTTGTTGTCCCATAGCACTACAGATCAATATATTAGCAGTTGGATCTTCATTTAAAATTTCTTTAACTGCTGTTATTCCGTCTTTATCGGGCATCGTAATATCCATTGTTACCAAGGTAGGTTCATACTTCTTATATAATTCTATAGCTTCTATTCCATTCTCGGCCTCTCCTACTACTTCGAAACCAGCCTCCACTAGTATATCTTTAAGCATTACCCGCATAAAAGCAGCATCATCAGCTATTAAGACTGTTCTTTTCATCAAACCCCTCCTACAAACTATTAATCCTTTCCATAGGACTAACTATATCAGTAACTCGGAAACCAAAGTTCTCATCAATTACTACTACCTCTCCTTTAGCTACTAGTTTCCCATTAACTAAAAGGTCAACTGCTTCTCCTGCTAATTTATCTAATTCAATTACTGAACCATTCCCTAACTCTAAAATATCTTTAATTAGCATCTTAGTCTTTCCTAATCTAACAGTAACCTCTAAAGGTACATCTTGAATCAGATTTATATTATTCTGCATTCCAGTTGCTTGTCCATTACCTAACTGAGAAAACTGTACAGATTGGACATCAACATTATCTTGTCTATTAACAGCCCCACTCTTACTTGCCTCCATCTGTTGTTGCATCTGCTGCGCTTGTTGATTCGTCTGCATCTGTGGTTGAGGATGTTGATTATTCTGTACAGGTTGTTGGGTATTTGCTGTTTGCTCTTGCTGTTTACTATTTGCAACCTGCTTAGAAACTGGTTCATCTACATTCTCCTCAACTATAGCATCTGCCTGGGCTGAAGCTGTCTCTTCTTCCTCAGGTGGGTTAACTAAGTATTCCACTAACTCTTTAGCAAAATCGACCGGCATTAGCTGTACAATTTCACTATCTATTAAATCACCGATATTCAAATCAAAGGCTACTCTAATTATCGGTTCTTCAACATTAAAATCACGGTCTTTAATTTCATCACTATTTAAAGTTAATAATTCAGCATTAGGTGGTGATATATTAACCTTATCACCTTGCATGACTGCTGACATAGAAGTAGAAGCAGAACCCATCATCTGATTCATGGCTTCACTAACTGCACTTAGATGCAACTCATTTAATTCTTCATCAGGCTCGCTACCATCTCCTCCCATCATCAGGTCAGAAATGATTGCTGCATCTCTCTCTTGAATTATAAGCATGTTAAGCCCTTCTAACCCTTCTACGTATTCTACATCAACTAAAACACATGGCCTTTCATACTTATTAATTAACTCACTTAGAATGCTCAAACTCACTTTAGGAGCAGTAATTTCTACTGTTTTATTTAATAGACTATATAATGCGGTAGCAGCCGACCCCATTGAAATATTTCCAATCTCACCAATAGCATCTTTCTCAACATCTGTCAATTCTACACCATAATCTCTTCCGTCATTAGATTTGCTTTCAGTATTCTTATCTTCCTCATTATTTATATTTTCTTCATCGCGTTCATTATCTTCACTATCTACATCATTTTCATCATCATTATTTGATGCCAATAAAGCATTAATTTCTTCTTGTGATAGAGTCTCATCACTCATCTTGACCCTCCTCTCCTTCATCCAAAACACCACTAATTTCTACAGCTAACTTACTACCTATAACTCCTGGCCTTCCTTTAAACTTATCTTTGCTACCAATCTTTATTTTAGCTTCTTGGTCAGCCTTTTCATCTAATTTTATCACATCTCCTACTTGTAAGTCTAATAAATCTGCAACAGTAATCGTTGTGCTAGCTAAGTTAATTACTACTGGTAATGTTGCCTTATTTAATCTATTCTTTAACTTTCTTACACTCTCTTTATTACTACCTTCCCTAGCAGTTGAAAACCAATATTGAGCATTCAATTTATCAACTATTGGTTCTAATACAATATAAGGAATACAGACATTAATTAATCCCTCAGCTTCTGCTATTTGAGCATCAAAGGTAGCCAAAATAACCATATCATTACTAGGTACTATCTGAGTAAACTGTGGGTTTGATTCTAAAGATTTAATTCTAGGTTTTAATTCAACTACATTCTCCCAAGCCTCTATTAGAGCACCTAAACTATTCTTTATTACTCTCTTTAACACCATCTCTTCAATATCAGTAAAGTCACGAATATCATCAGGAGCTGTACCTTTTCCACCAAATAATCTCTCAATAATGGCATACCCTACTTTAGGATTGACCTCTAAAATAAATTCCCCAGGTAAAGGATTGAAATCACATACACTCATAATCGTCGGTTGAGGAAGAGAACGTATGAATTCATCATAAGATAACTGTTCAATAGAATTTAATTCAATACGCACCATTGTTCTCAACTGAGTAGAAAGTGTAGTCGTTACTAACCTAGCAAAGTTTTCATAAATCATTCGTAATGTTCTTAACTGATCTTTGGAAAGTTTATCAGGTCGTTTAAAATCATATACCTGTACTGACTTTTTATTACTTTCTTCCTTAATCTCTTCGGCCTCTACCTTACCTGAATTAAGGTCATTTAACAAGTTATCTATTTCATTTTGAGATAATACCCTATCATTGGCCATATAATTTCACCCCCTACTGAACAACAAACTCTGTGAAGAAGACATTAGTTACCTCTCCCTTAGGTATAAACTTATTCAAACTCTTTCTAATTTCCTCCCTCAAATCACGAGTTCCTGCTTGACTATTTATGTCATCTTGTTCTTTATTACGTAAAATTGAAATTATAGCATCTCTTACCTGTGGCTTACGCTTCTTAAGTTCACTAATTACTTCTTCATTACTAACTTCTAATGAGAGGTTTAGTCTAACGTATCTACTTCCTCCAGCTAAATTCACTATAAAATCTCCTACTTTATGAGTAGGGCCTAATTTAGTAACTGATCTTTTAGCTTCAGTCGTTTTGATTCCTCCCCCTAACTGCTTCAACATAAAGTAAGAAGTTCCTGCTGCAATAACTAATGATAAGACAACCATTAATACTACCATTAATTTAAAGTTTTGTCCTTCCTCACTCATTGACATTGCCCCCTTTTCCCTTACCTTGCTTACCAAATTCCTTTTTTAAAACAATAACATCTACTCTTCTATTTAGAGATCTATTTTTAGCATTAGTATTCGGTTTAATTGGTTTATATTTAGCATAACCTGCTGCCGATAGTTTGGCCGGGTCAATTCCATTATTTTCAATAAAATGTCTAACTACATTAGTGGCTCGAGCAGTCGATAATTCCCAATTCGAAGGAAACCTTGAATTATTAATAGGCAAGTCATCAGTATGACCTTCCACCATGATTTGATTAGGTACTTTATCAATAATACCTGCTATCTTATCTAATATATTATATGAATTCTTCTTGATTTTAGCTTCACCTAAATCAAATAAGACTTTACCGGTAAATCTAATAGTTAACCCCCGGTCTGTCATTTCTAACTTAATCTCTTCTTGTAAGTTTTCATCTTTTATATACTGGGCAATCTTTTGGGCAATCTGATTAAAACGTTGTAAGCCTATCTCTTTTCTATCAACCCCGGCAGTAATTAATTTCGCTGAAGAGATAGTCTTCCCCCCTTCTAAAACACCTAACTTCCCCTTAAGAGCCTCAATAACCATTTGGAATTTTTCTACATTTATCGATGAAAAAGAGTATAAAAGTACAAAAAATGCTAATAAAAGAGTCATCATATCGCCATATGTAACTAACCAATTATCTCCTCCACCGTTATCTTCCTGTGAACGTTTCTTTTTACGACGCGGCATTACTTCCCACCGCCATTTCTCCTTCTGCATTCAATTCTTCTTCTTCTAACGTTTCACGAATCGAGCCTGATAAGAAGGCCTTCAACTTCTCTTCAACGATTCTTGGGTTTTCCCCAGCTTGAATCGATAAAATTCCTTCAATCATTACTTCTTTTACTAAAATCTCTTCTTCACTCTTCATCTTTAATTTTTTAGATAGAGGTATAAAGATTAAGTTAGCCATAAATGTACCATAAAAAGTAGTAATCAAGGCAGTTGCTAAACCACCGCCTACATTTTGAGGGTCATCTAAAGTACTTAACATCTGAATTAAACCAATTAACGTTCCCATCATTCCAAAAGCAGGTGCCAGTTCAGCCATAGTACCAAAGATACCACGACTAGTAGCATGACGTTCATCTAAAAAAGCTAATTCTGTTTCTAAAATACTTCTTACTAGCTCTGAATCTGTCCCATCCACTACCAATTGAATTCCCTTTTGTAAGAATGGTTCATCCAAATCTTGAGTCTCATCCTCTAAAGCTAATAACCCTTCTCTTCTTGCCTTTTCAGCAAAACTTACTAAAATGGAGATAACTTCTTGTGGGTCCATGCTTTGTTCATAAAAGGCTATCTTCAAGATCTTAATTAAATCTTGAATATGTTTAAAAGAGTAACTTGCTGTAGCTGCTGCTAATGTTCCTCCTACTACAATTAATAGCGAACTAAAACTAACAAAGATAATTGGCTGACCACCAAGGATTATTGCTCCGATAATCAAAACTAATCCTACAGCAAAGCCACCTACAGTTGCTAAATCTAGTTTCATTATCTCACCTCATTTCTAGAACATATCTCCTTAAATCCTTCATCTATTTCTCTCTTATACCGAATTACTTTATCTATAATTGAATCTGCATCTTCTTTAACAACTATCTTACGTCCAGAAGTCAAAGAGATAACAGTATCAGGATTGGCTTCAATCATCTCTATTAAATCCGCATTAACCACTAATTCAGCACCATTTAACTTAGTCACTTTGATCAAAAACATCACCTCTTTTATTTAGTGACAGTAGTCAGTGTCGGTGTCAGCCTTAGCCTCACCTTGACACCCACACTGTACTTAAATTTAATTCAACTACTCCCACTTAATCAATTATCTCTTCAAGTTAACCAAAGTCTGCAACATCTGATCTGAAGTACTAATTATCTTTGAATTAGATTGGAATCCACGCTGAGCAGTAATCATTTCTGTAAATTGTTGTGCTAAATCGACATTTGACATCTCTAAAGTTCCGGGAGCTACCATTCCACGACCTCCCGTACCAGCTAAACCAACCTGGGCTTCTCCAGAGTTATTAGAGGTCTTATAAAGAGTATCACCTTCTTTAGACAATCCAGCAGGATTACTGAAGTTAGCTATTCCAACCTTAGCTAATGTCTTATTATAACCATTATCATATGAACCGGTTATAGTTCCTGAACCATCGATAGTAAAGCTTTGTAAATCTCCTTGTGGATAGCCATCTGCAGTATCAAAATCAGCTGTCATATCGCCAGCAAACTGAGTAAACTCTGCAAAATCTAAAGTAACAGCCTGACCATCAGCGGCACCACCATTAGGATCAAAAGTTAGGTCAACAGTTCCGCCACCTACTACGTTCCCCTCAGCATCAAAAGTAATTGTATGGCTAGAACCACCAAACCATTGTCCAGTACCTGCATTAGCAGTCGCACCACTTACATTGGCATCACTTTCTTTAATTGTCCAAGTATTATAACTTGTCTTTTTAGCTGTTAGGCTTACTGTATGTCTTGTTCCTTGGGAGTCAAACACATCCGTAGTAATCGTTCGCTTAGCGTTTAATGTATATTTACCATCAACAATTTCACCTGAGTTATTAGCTGTAAATATTGAATTAGAATTAATATCATCATTGGATACTGGTAAATCTAATGATGTATTACCACCACCAGCTACACTCGATATACTAATACCACTTGCTCCTGTAAATGATGTTCCACCAACACCTTTTGTATCATCAATTTCAACAACTTGTCCTTCTTCATCCAAAGTTATATATCCAGTTAACTTATTAGTACCTGATGAAGAAAATGTAGTAGTAGCATCATCAGCAGTAAGTGTAAATTTCCATTCATTATAGTTTTCTGTCTTCTTCAAATCTACATTTATATTATCAGTATTTCCACCACCATCACTTATTAAAAATTTACCAGGACTAGCAACTAAATCATTTTCTGCCGCAGCATTAAGATTACCATTATAAACAATATTCTTGGTTGCATCAGCATTCATGGTCTGGTCTAAAGCAATATCTGTCATATTATCAGAACCAGTCTTATTAATATCACCACTCTCATCAGCTACCCAGCCTTGAATTCGATAACCATTAGCTGAATTAACTAATTTCCCTTCTTGGTCAAAAGATAATGCCCCGGCTCTAGTATATAGCTCTTGCTGTCCATCATTAACTATAAAAAAGCCTTCACCTTGAATAGCAACGTCAGTCATCTTACCTGTTGATTGTAAGTTACCTTGTCCCATATTAGTATCGATACTACCTAACGTAACTCCTAACCCAATCTGCTGTGCATTAGTACCACCTTTACCATTTTGAGGAGCAGATGCACCTTTTATTGTTTGACTTAACATCTCTTTAAATGTAACGCGACTACCTTTATAGCCAACTGTATTTACATTCGAAATATTATTACCGATTACATCCATCTTAGTTTGGTGAACCTTAAGTCCAGACACACCAGCGTACATTGAACGCATCATAACTTAATCGACCTCCTAAAGTATTTTACTTGTATTTGAGCCGCTTCTATCAGTCCACGACTCTTAATGGCTTCCTCTTAGAGGTCCAGCCATTATTCCAAATTAATCCATCATCACAGCACTATCAATATTAGTAAAGACATTCTCTTTCATATTACCTTCATCAACCGCAGTAATTACCGTCTTATTCTCAACACTGACTACATACGCAACGTTATTGACTAAGATTAAAGACTCCTTAGCGCCTTTACTCTCCGCCTTATTAACTGCTGTTTGTAACTTATTTAAGTCTTGAGCAGTTAAATTAATATCACGAGAATTTAGTCGTTTCTTAGCATGACCCGAGAATTTAATCCCACTCTTATGTTTTAGCTTCTGCTGTAATACCTTATTAAATGAATTGCTGCTATTCTTCTTATCAATCTTCCTATTCTGCTTCTTCTGTGGTTTTTGAATAGGGGCTATCGGTCGATTAGAGTATACTTTATTATTCATTACTAATCCCCCTTTCATTCTTAACCTAAAATCTCATTAATACTTCCGGAATCATACTCTTTCCCAGCTATCACTAATTTAGGACCTTCATCAGTCATCCTTATCTTCTCTATAGTTCCTGTTACTTCTTCACCAGTGTCAGGGTCTAGCACTGTAACTTTCTTATTAACTAATCCACCTACCTGTGATAACTGCTGCATTTCTAAAAATTTATTCAAATTTTTATTCATATTATTCATCTGCTCCAATGAAGAAAACTGTGCTGTCTGAGCAATAAATGCTTTATTATCCATCGGCTTTAATGGATCCTGATACTTCAACTGAGTAACTAACAACTTCAAGAATTCATCTTTACCCATCTTTGAGCTATCATTCTTAATCTGAGTTCTTTCACCAGCAATATAGTTACCAGAAACTGCATCTACTCCTGCCATTTAATCACCTCCTAAGTTAAATAACATAATCAATAGAATCACTACCTATGCTTCTATTCTCCATTAAATTCTGAATCTCTTTTGCTTCATTCAATGGTATAGAATCAATATCCAAACTATTAGTATCTTGCCTCTGTCTGCTAAAGCCTTGTTGCTGATTAAACTGTTGTTGTCTTTGTGAGCTGCTAAAATTATCTTCAGCACCTACATCTACAACTACTTCCCCTAACTCAATATTCTTTTCGGCCAAAGAACTCTTCAGCCTAGGAAGTTGGGCTTCAATAATCTTCTTAACTTGATTATTTTCTGCCATTAATTTTGCAGTCATTATTCCTTCATTCATTACTAATTTTAAATTCAGTTTACCTAAAAACTCTGGTTCTAACTTTAGAGTTAATTGGTTCTTGCCAAGCGACTGCATCTGCTCTAATTGTCGATTAATTTGATTAATGATCTTTGTTTGGTCTACCCGATTGAAGATGCTATTAGTATTAAAAGTAGTTTGGTTCAAAACTCTTTGCTTAAGTCCAACCTGTTCCTCGACATTAACTTTATTCTCTTCTAACATCGTTGACTTCAATTTTGGATTATCTCTGTTTAACTCCATTTTAATTCCTGTTTTCAAATCCTGATTTTTCCCTTTATTATTTAAGTTCATAAATTTAGCTTTGTTATCCTTTACTTTGCTCTTGTTTTCAAGTGAATCATTTGTAGATACTGAACGCTTATTGACCTGGTTCTGTTTATTCACTTGTCCTTCTTTCTTATTTTGACTTTTACTATTTGAGTGCTTGTTTAGTTCACCACTGTTATTTCCAGTTTTAGAGTTATTAGATTTTAGTTTCTGATTATTACTTGTTTCTTTGTTTTCACTATTAATTTGATTACTTTCTTTAGTCAATTCTACCTCTTTACCGGAAATTCCATATTTCTTTAATAGCTTATTTAACTTCCTTTTTGTACTCTTTAGACTGTTAAAGAACTGTAAAGCTTTTTTAGAGTTTTGATTCTTATTTAACAAATCTTTCAGCGGTTGTTCAACTTTTACTAACTTCTCTAAAATTTGCTGTAACGTTTTAACCTTAAAGTCTTTAAGATTTTTAAAGTTTGACCCTTCTAAATTATTAATCTGATTACTAAGGTTCATAATTAATTTAGATAAGTCATTCTTTAAGGTTTTAAAGTCTTTTGGAGAAAATGAATTTTCATATGATAAATGATTCACTTTTAAATTCATTAGTTGTTGATAAAGACTACCAATAGACTCTAATAGGCCTTTTAACTCCTTTGTTGATAATTCAATGTCATTCTTAGATAATAATTCCTTTAATTCTTCTATTTCTTCTTCATTCAATTTTAGGCCATTTAATTTTGGACCTAATTCATCATCAAATTCCTCACTCTTTGCTCCTTCTATTCTTTCCTTTTCTAGTTCATCATTTTCATCATTCTGTTTGTTAATATTATTCAAGTGAGTTAAAAAGCTTTCATCCTTATTTATCTTATTCTTGCTAGATGCGTTTGGTGATTGTTGATTTGTCATATTCGAACTATTCAGTTGTAATAGAGCCATTTTCGACACTTTACTTCTCACCTCCTTTCTAAATATTTAGTTAATTTAATCCATTAGTTTGATAATAACTCTGAATATTTTGCTGCATCCTCAGGTGATAATTGATTCAATATTTCTCCTGCTTTTTCAGAGTCTAATCTCTTTAATAATTTAGTTGCTAATTCATCATTCAATTCTACAATTACTTCTCCTGCCTTTTGAGAACTCATTGCTTCATAAATGTCGACTAAATTCTTTACCTTATTTGCTTCCTTCTCTTTCTTTACTTGTAGATTATTAAGCTTCTGTTTAAGACTTTTAAGCTCTTCTAATTTAGCTTTTAACTCTGACTCTTTGCTCTGCAACTTACTTTTAAGACTTTGATTATTCTTTTGAAGTTCTTGTAATTTATCTTTGCTAGCATTAATCTTTTTTTGCAAGGCTTTTTGAATATCTTTGCTAGCGATAACCTCTTTAACTACAGGAATAGTTTTGGCCTTCTTAAAAGCCATTCCCTTTAAATCCATAACTCCAAACTTTTGCAGACCAAAAGCTATACCACTTGCTAATATAATTAAAATTATTATAGCCAGAGATATCTTCTTTTTCATTTAAATTCCTCCTACAGCCTCTATCTCTTCCACATTACGATTAAAGTTATTAGTAGCTAATTCATCAATGTTCTTCTGTTCCTTGCGGAAGAATTCAGTCTGATACTCTGTAAACTTCCTTTCTTTTAATTTCTTTAGCATCTCACATTCTTTCTTCTTCTCCAATAGCTTTTGGCGGCATTCTTCTAAAATAGCTTCAATCTCACTAACTACTTCTTCTTGCTCTTTGATCTTAACCTTCAAAACTTCAATATAATCCCGATAATTTATAGCTTTTTGTAAATCAATCTTGCCTTTTTCTTGTTCTTTTATTTTAATCTGTAGTTCTTCTTTATTATGCACTAATCTATTTAGGTCATCATTCGCTTCCTTTAATTTAACTTTAATCTGAGCTAACTCTTGTTGGAACATCTCTTCTTGTTGTTCTTTATAACTTAAAACTTTTTCTAATTTGAAATTAAACTTTTGCATTTTAATCAACCCCTATTTATCAGGTTAATTTTATTTAAAGATCGACTTCAACTCCTCAATTCCATTCTGATAGCCAGTATCCTCATCAATACCTTGACGTAAAAAGTTATTAATTTCATCCAACTTAGTAAGAGCATAATCTAATTTAGGATTAGTGCCTTCTTCATAGGCACCAATACTTACTAAATCTTTCGATTCTTCATAAGTAGCTAAAGTCTCTTTTAACTGTTTTGCAGCTTCTTGATGCTCTTTAGTAATGATATCATTCATTACTCGACTTACACTTTCCAAAACATCAATAGCTGGATAATGATTCTGAGATGCCAAATCTCTACTTAGAGCAATATGACCATCTAAGATACCTCTTACTGCATCAGCTATTGGTTCATTCATATCGTCTCCTTCTACTAAAACAGTATACAGTCCAGTAATAGTCCCTACTTCATTAGTACCAGCTCGTTCTAATAACTTAGGTAAAGTAGCAAAGACCGATGGTGTATAACCACGAGTAGCTGGTGGTTCTCCCACAGCTAGTCCTACTTCTCGCTGAGCCATTGCAAATCTAGTTACTGAATCCATCATTAACATTACATCTTTACCTTGGTCACGGAAATACTCTGCAATAGCAGTAGCTACTAAAGCTCCTTTTAATCTTACTAAAGCTGGTTGGTCAGAAGTAGCAGCTACTACTACTGACCTTGCTAATCCTTCTTCTCCTAAGTCTTTTTCAATAAACTCTCTTACTTCACGCCCTCGCTCTCCAATCAATCCAATTACATTAATATCAGCTTCTGTATTCCTAGCTATCATCCCTAAAAGAGTACTCTTCCCTACTCCACTTCCAGCAAAGATACCTAATCTCTGACCACGACCACAAGTTAATAAACCATCAATACTCCTAATACCGACTGGCAGCGGTGTCGTAATTCGCTGTCTAGTTAAAGGATCAGGAGGAGTATTATGTGCTGAATACTCTGTTGTTAACTCATCTAAATTCAAATCAGTCAATGGCTTCCCTAAACCATCTAGTACATGACCTAATAATTCTTCTCCTACTTTAACCTTAAGTGATTTTCCAGTCGCCTCAACCCTACAGCCTGGCCCAATCCCTTCCATCTCACCTAGTGGCATTAATAATACTTTATTATCTTTAAAGCCAACTACTTCTGCTTGAACAGGCTCAGAATTAAACTGCGATTTAATTAAACATATCTCACCTAAAGTTACATTTGGACCTTGAGATTCAATAATCAGCCCGATTACTCGCCTAATCTTACCGAAATTATTAATTGGAGACATAGTCTCCAATTCTGCTGCTAATTTTGTACCATCTAGAAGCTTACCCATAATTGTTCACTTCCAATAATCTATTAGCTATCTTGTCTAATTGCGAAGTAATAGTAGCGTCTAAACCTCCAAAATCAGTTTCTACTATACAACCTCCTACTTCAATCTCATTATCAACAACAAATCTCACTTCCTCTAAATTAGAATTAAGGCTTAATAACCTCTCCTTATAACTTTTAATCACATTTAAATCTGCTAGGTTAACCTTGACAATTACCTCTTTTTCTCCATTTAAAAGACTTAAAGCTTCTTCTACTAAATTGTTAATTATCGTCTGGTCTAGACTTAATTCTTGTTTAATTACCTTCTTAGTTATAGCAAGTGTTAATTCTAATACTTCATCACTTAATCCATCTAGCTTTTCCTTAGTCTCTGCTTCTAATTCATCTGTAGCATTTTCCAATCTATTAATTAAACTTTTAATTTCGTCCCATCCTTGCTCCATCACTTCCGCTTTACCTTGCTGCAAACCTGATTGATAAGCTTCATTCTTTATTTCTTCTGCTTCATGCTGAGCCATTTCTTTTATTCTTTTTGCCTCTTTTTTGGCTTCTTCAATAATCATTTCTGCTTCTCTTTTAGCCTCAGCTGTCATTGCTGCTTGTCTTTTTTTAAACTTTTCTTCATCTTGTTTAGTCACTTGTTGTTCTTGGTTATGAAGATTTTGCTCCGTTAAATTACTATCTGATTTTGCATCTTTATTCTGTTTTTCTTCTTTAAATAACTGGACACTTTCTTCTTCTTTCTTATTAATTTGAAAAGACTTAATTACATTAGACAACTAACTCATCTCCTCCACCGCGGTCAATGACAATATCGCCGGCTTCTTCTAATCGTCTAATCTCATTAACTATTCGCTGTTGTGCTTCCTCTACATCACGAATTCGAACTGGCCCCATGAATTCCATATCTTCCTTAAGCATATTAGCAGCTCTATTAGATAAATTACTAAATATTTTCTCACTAACTTCGTCTCCAACCGTTTTTAATGCTAAACCTAAGTCTTCCATATCTATTTCTCTTAATACCATTTGAATAGCTCGGTCTGTTAATAGAACTATATCTTCAAACACAAACATTCTCTGTTTAATATCTTCAGCTAATTCTGGATCATCCTCATCTAACTCTTCTAAAATTGTCTTTTCTGTTCCACGATCAACTAAGTTTAAGATATCAACTATTGAATCTAATCCCCCGGCTGTTGAGTATTCATCTGTCATTAAAGAAGATAACTTTTGTTCTAGAACCCTTTCAACTTCTTTAATTACTTCCGGTGAAGTTCTATCCATAACAGCAATCCGTTTTGCAACTTCAGTCTGTTGCTCAGAAGAGAGTGCTGATAAGATACTAGATGCTTGATCTGGTGCAAGATAAGCCATAATTAAAGCAATCGTCTGCGGATGTTCGTTTTGAATGAAGTTCAACAACTGTGCTGGATCAGTCTTTCTCAATTGCTCAAAAGGTCTTACCTGCAAAGAAGCCGTTAATCGATTAATCACATTTTCAGCTTTTGACTTGCCTAAAGCCTTTTCTAAAACTTCTTTAGCATAATCGATTCCACCTTGATTTAAGTAATCATAAGCAACACACATTTGATGAAACTCATCTAAAACATCATCTTTAACATCTGAAGAAACTTGGTTTAAGTTAGCAATCTCTAAAGTTAATTCTTCAATCTCTTCTTCATTTAAATGCTTCATTACTTCCGCAGAAAGGTCTGGTCCCATTGAAACCAACAGGATTGCTGCTTTCGATTTTCCAGATAGTCTATCAATATTGGCCAAAACCAATCACTCCTTCTATTAAATCAATCCTCAGTCAACCAGGTCTTCAATAATCTTGCAACTTCATCTGGTTGCTTTTTCATCAACTGGGAAATCTCATCTTTCATCTCTTTGCGCATCTTTTCTTCCGGTGATAACTCTTCTTCGGTAGCTGCTGATTCTGTTTCTGGCTCATCACCAACAACTACATCTATTTCAGATTCTTTCTCAACTTTAGAATTAGTCATCATATTACGAATAATTAACGAAGCAATAATAATTATTATTAATATAATAATACCGATAATAATCCATCTCTTTTGGTCAGCTGCCTCTGCGGCTTTCATTTCATTTGCAATCTCTTGTTCCAAACTTTTATCAAATTTAAAACTAGTTATAGTTAATTGGTCCCCTCTCGTTTGATTATAGCCTACAGTAGCTGCTACCGATTGACGAATAGATTCCTTCTGGGGCGGTGATAAATCTTTATTAACCATGACTGCTACTGATAGTTTTTCTACATCACCAGTAGCCTGAACATAATTTTCTACTTTTTCATTTATTTCATAATTAATTGTGCTTTCTTTTTGACTATAATTAGTACCTTGTTCTTCACTAGCTTTATACTGAGGAACATTCGATTCCATACCAGGGACACCTTGTGGACTAGCATCTTCACCACTATAAGTTACCTGCTTTGATTCTTCACTTCTAACTATTCCCTCACCATCAACAACTGGTTCGTAAATCTTGCTTTGCACCTTTCTTTTATCAAAATTCAAATTAGCATTGACTCTAACAACTACATTGTCAGGTCCTAATACTCTTGACAACATTGTCGTTAAAGCTGTCTGTAATTCATTTTCGAACTGTTGCTCTAACTTTAGTCTTTTAGAGCTAAATTCAGAAACGCTAGACGCACCTTCCTGATTTAACTTAGCACTTAATAAATTTCCTTTTGTATCTACAACTGTAACATTATTAGTTTTTAAGCCTTCTACTCCGCTAGCAACCAAGTTAGTAATACCTTTAATCTGCTTTAAATCTAATTCAGCATAGGGCTTTAATTTAAGTAACACAGAGGCTTTAGCTTTCTTCGCTTCATCTAAATACAAACTCTCCTTAGGAGCGCTAATCTGCACCTTAGCAAACTCTACATTATCTAAATGCATAATGCTTCTTGTTAGTTCTCCAGAAAGAGCTCGATAGAAATTTACCTTCTGTTCAAAATCAGTACTCCCCAATCTTGTCTTATCAAATAATTCAAAACCAACAACTCCACCTGTTGGTAAACCTTCACTAGCCAAATCTAATCTTAATTGGTGTACTTTTTTAGCTGGAACTAATATGCTAGTCCCATTATTTCCTATTTTATAATTAATCTGTTTTTCTTTCAATTTAGTGGTGATTGCACCAGCATCCTCAACATTTAAATTATTAAATAAGGTCACATAACTAGGATTACTAGCCCAATTAGTCAATAATAATAGAGCAATGATCGACACTATAGCTGCAGAGACAATTATAACTTTAGCTTTAGTGTCTAAGTTATTCCATGTATTTTCACCTTGCTCTTTTAATTGTGTTAGATTTTCAAGCATATTCACACCTCAATTTCCCAACAAAGTATCAAATCTGCATCCGCATAATATCCTTATATGCTTCTACAACCTTATTACGGACCTCTATTGTTAAATCTAATGAAAGCTTAGCTTTGGTAGCAGCAGTCATCACTTGATGAACACTATCTACTTCACCAGTTGCTAACTTTTCTGCCATTACATCCGCTTCCTTTTGTAAGTTATTAACTTTATGTAAAGCGTTATTAAATACTTCTTTAAATGAAGTATCATTACTATTCGATTTATTATTTTGACCTAACTTAGAGTCCATAGCTAGTTTATTTAATTGCAAGTCACTTACTTTCATCTAAATATCCCTCCTCTTATCTTATCCCCCCAATCTTTAAAGCACTCTTGAACATGTTCTTAGAAGAGTTTAAAGCTGTCACATTTGCTTCATAAGCTCTACTAGCTGAAATCATATTTACCATCTGTGATGCAAGGTTTATATTCGGCATCTTAACATACCCAGCTTCGTTTGCATCAGGATGATTAGGATTATAGACTAATTTTGGCGGTTTAGTACTTTCACGAATAGTACTTACTTCTACACCATTACCTACTCCTTTAGCATCAGTATCTAATTCTGGTAAACTAAACTTAGTCTGACCTTTAGCCTTAAAGACTGGCATCTTTTTCTTATAAGGACCGCCATCTTCAGTGCGCGTCGTATTTATATTAGCAATATTATTAGAAATCAAATCCATTCGTAATCTTTGCGCCGTCATTCCTGAAGCACTAATATTAAGACCATTAAAAAGCCCCATATTTTTACCCCCTTATTTATTTAACTTTATTAATTACATTCCCTAAATTCTTGAACTTCATAGATAATAATTTTGTAACTGCTTGATACTCTAGCGTATTCTTAGCTAAAGCTGCCATTTCATAATCTATGTCAACATTATTTTTGTCATTACGCATACTTGTATCATTTTCGACCTGCACCTTAGGTTTGAACTGACTTATCTTATTATTAGTTGTCAGATGCATATTGTCTGTCTTATTCAATTTTAAATCATCTTGCTCTAATGCTGCTTTTAACTCACTCTTAAAATCCACATCTCTTCTTTTATATTCCGGAGTATCAACATTAGCTAGATTATTGGCAATAGCTTGGTGTCGTAACTGAATACCATCTAAAGCCTTGCTTAATATAGTCGTTGTCTGACTACTTAAATAATCATTCATAACTAACCCCCCTCATCTAAATCTAGTGAGTGTATTCACATTATTTCCCAATCGACAAAACATTACTTATTCATTTACATACTTCTACCATTTTCAAATTAATTCCTTCTTAATTTATAAGAAAAATAACAAAATCTCAAATTTATTTCTAAATTCTTATCTCATCTCGTCAATACTATTTCCTTGTTATTATTTTTCGACAAAACATATTAATCTCCTGCCTAATTACTATTTAAGAACTAATTTTTATCATCAATAACAAATTAAGCTCCAACTTCTCAAAATTCACAAGAGAAGTTGGAGCTTCTAACGTTTAAATCTAGTATTAAACTTTAGATAATCATTTAAGGCTTTAACTTTTCTAGTTCTTCTAATAACCGACCATTTAAAACCTTAATGTATGTTCCTTTCATTCCTAAAGATCGGGATTCAATTACTCCTGCACTTTCAAACTTTCTCAATGCATTAACAATTACCGAACGAGTAATTCCTACTCGGTCAGCAACTTTACTAGCTACTAACAATCCTTCTTCTCCATCTAATTCATCAAAGATATGTTCTACAGCCTCTAATTCTGAATACGATAATGTCTCTAACGCTACATGTACAGCGGCTTTTTTACGTGCTTCTTCTTCTATTCTTTCACTTCTAGCTCGCAGAATTTCCATCCCTACTACTGTTGCTCCGTATTCAGCCAATACTAAGTCGTTAGAATCGAACTCTTCATCAAACCTTGCAATAATTAATGTTCCTAATCTTTCTCCTCCACCATTAATCGGAATAATAGTAGTTAATTTTTGAGTAAACATACATTCAGCATCCATTGCAAATGCACAATTACCTGATTGTTGTTCGTAATTGGCTTGTGTTTCATGAATATCTAATATCCACTGATTGTAATCTTCTGGGAATTTCCCTTCGTTAATTACTTCTTCTATCATCAAATCACACTCAAATTCATTAATCAATGCATGACCCAAAATTTTTCCTTTTCGACTGACAACGTATACGTTAGCTTTAATAGATTTACTTAATACTTTAGCCATTTCTGCAAAATCTACTGGATGTATTGCTGATTTTTGTAGCAACTTATTAATCTTTCGTGTCTCTTCTAATAATGCCTCCATAGTAACTTCCTCCTTTAAACTTTTAATTAACCCTTTAAAACTTTAATCTTATAAGTTGTAAAATAGCTTGTACATTTATTATAACCAATAGTAGCTATAACTACTAGTTTAAAGTAAACGATAATCAATGCGAAAAAGTTCACAATAAAATTCTTTTGCTAAATCCTTTAAAGAATATATTTACTTAAGTCTTTATTTTTAACTATATCCTCTAATTTTTCTTCAACATAAATTTCGTCAATTTTAAAATAGTCTTCATCAACATCAGGTGCTTCAAAAGAAATGTCCTCAAGTAGCTTTTCTAAGACCGTATGTAGGCGCCGAGCACCAATATTCTCAGTTTCTTCATTAACTTGAAAAGATATTTTTGCTATTTCTTCAATAGCCTTAGTTGTAAATTCTATCTCTAACCCTTCAGTCCTTAGTAATGCTACATACTGTTTTGTTAGAGCATTTTCGGGTTCAGTCAAAATCTCTTTAAAGTTATCTTCTGTTAAGCTTTCTAACTCTACCCTAATCGGGAATCTCCCTTGTAATTCAGGAATCAAATCTGTAGGCTTAGAAACATGAAAAGCACCAGCAGCAATAAAGAAGATATGATCTGTTTTAACTGGACCATATTTAGTCATAACTGTTGACCCTTCTACAATCGGCAAAATATCTCTCTGAACACCTTCACGAGAGACATCAGGATTGGAACCAGCACCATTCCCTGCAATCTTATCAACCTCATCTAAAAAGATAATTCCTGCTTCTTCAACTCGGTCAATCGCTTCTGAAGATACTTCATCCATATCTATTAACTTCTGGGCTTCTTGTTGCTGCAAGATTTCCCTTGCTTCTTTGATAGTTGCTTTCCTTTCTTTCTTCTGATTAGGAAAGACTCCGCCAAACAAGTCTTGAAAATTAACTCCCATCTCTTCTACCCCAGAACCTGAAAAAATCTCTATCATTTGAGAGTTATTCTCTTCTACCTCTATTTCGACCATTCTATCCTCTAACTTGCCTTCTCTTAAATCTTCTCTTAACTTTTCTCTTCGTTTTTTCAAACGCTGTAGATACTCTTTGTTTTCAGCATTATCTTTTTCTTCCTCTTCACTGCCAAAGCCACCAAACAATGTGCTTAAAGGATTATCCCCCTTATCTTTCTTAGGTAATGGAAGTAATTTTTCTAAAATACGATCTTCTGCTAATTTAGCAGCTTTATCTTCTACTTCTTCCATCTTTTCTTTTTTTATCATCCTAATAGCAGTCTGAACTAAATCACGAACCATAGATTCTACATCACGACCAACATAACCTACTTCTGTGAACTTAGTCACTTCTATCTTTATAAAAGGTGCCCTAGCTAATTTAGCTAATCTCCTTGCAATTTCGGTCTTACCAACACCTGTTGGCCCCATCATTAATATGTTCTTAGGCATAACCTCATCTTTAAGGTTATCCTTTAGTTGACGCCTTCTATATCTATTTCTTAAAGCTACTGCCACTGACTTCTTAGCTTCATGTTGACCAACAATATATTTATCTAACTCTTGGACTATCTTCTTAGGGGTTAAATCTTTCATAAGCCGACCTCCTTTTACAGACCTAAACTTCCTCTACCGTAATATTATCATTAGTATAGATGCAGATATCACCAGCAATAGTTAAAGCTTCCTTAGCAATCTCAGCTGGTTCTAATTCCGAATACTTAATTAATGCTCTTGCAGCTGCTAATGCATAGGAGCCACCCGACCCAATAGCAGTCACTCCATCATCTGGTTCTATTACATCACCATTTCCAGAGATCACCAATAGATTATCTTCATTAGCAACAATAAGTAATGCTTCTAGTTTTCTTAACATCTTATCTGTTCGCCATTCTTTAGCTAACTCTACTGCTGCTCTCTGTAAATTACCATGAAACTCTTCAATCTTAGTTTCAAATTTCTCAAAAAGAGTAAAACCATCAGCAGCCGAACCAGCAAAACCAGCTATTACCTGGTCATTATATAATCGCCTAACTTTTCTAGCGCCATGCTTCATTACAGTATGTTGCATAGTAACTTGCCCATCACCAGCAATCGCTACTTGATTACCTTTCTTAACAGCAACTACAGTTGTAGCTTCAAACATTTTATTCCCCCTCTCCCAACAGAACCTATATTAATAACTATATTACATCGAATACAAATTTATTCTCTTGATAATATATACTATCATATCATAAAAATTTATGCAAGAACATAAAAAAACTAATCACTACCATTTAATCTTCCTTGTTATCCTTTAATTCATCAGGAGTCGTTTTAAAATCACATTCTTCCGCAGCACATAAATATTCAGTTCCACGCTTTTTAGTCGTTTTTTCCATTAAAAAGGCATCGCATTCAGGACATTTATATTCTGTTGGCTTATACCAAACCATAAATTCACAATCAGGATAATTACTACATCCATAAAAAGTACGCCCTTTTTTACTTTTTCTTTGTACAATCTCCCCATCCTCACACTTTATACAGTCAACTCCTGTTTTAATTAAATACGGTTTAGTATTTCTACAGTCTGGAAAACCAGGACATGCTAGAAACTTACCATACCTACCATGTTTAACTACCATATTCTTACCGCATTTTTCACAAACCTCATCAGTAACTTCTTCTTCAAGTTGAACTTTTTCCATATTTTCATAAGCAGAATCTAATCTATCAGCAAAAGGATGGTAGAAGTCTTTTAATACTTTTCTCCAATCCTCTTTCCCTTCCTCTACTCTATCTAACTGCTCTTCTAAACTTGCTGTAAATTCAATATCTGTTACATCAGGGAAATGTTCACTTAAAAGTTTATTAACTATCTTCCCTAAATCCGTCGGCACAAAATGCTTACCTTCTTTATTAACATAACCACGATCTTGAATCGTACCAACCGTTGGTGCATATGTACTAGGTCTACCAATTCCTTGTTCTTCTAAGGTCTTTACTAATTTAGCCTCTGTGTATCTAGGAGGAGGTTTAGTAAAGTGTTGGTCTGGCTTTAACTTTAACAGACTAATTTCGGCTCCTTTTTCTAATTCAGGTAACTCGGTATCTTTTTTATTGTTTTTAAAACTGTCAACTGCTAAGAATCCTTTGAATAAAGTCTGCGACCCATTAGCTCTAAATAGATACTTTCCAGCTTCAATATTAATACTTAAAGTCTTATAAATTGCTGGACTCATCTGACTAGCTACAAACTTCTCCCAAATTAACTTGTAAAGACGATATTGGTCCCGATTCAAATATTTTTTAATTTTCTTAGGAGACCTAAAGACTGAAGTAGGTCGAATTGCTTCGTGGGCATCTTGAGCACCGGACTTCGTCTTGTAATTTTTAGGTTTTTTAGGTCTATACTTAGCACCATAGTTATCTACAATATACTTCCTTACTGCTTGTTGTGCGTCTTTTGAAATTCTTGTAGAATCAGTTCTGATATAGGTAATAAGACCTATTGTTCCTTCTGCTCCTATATCTAAACCTTCATATAGCTGTTGAGCAAGAAACATAGTCTTTTTAGCACTAAACCCTAAACTACTAGCAGCACGCTGTTGTAAGCTACTTGTCGTTAGAGGAGGCGATGGGTTTCTTCGCCTCTTTCTTTCCTTTATCTTTTGAACAATAAATTTATTCTTCTTTATTTCTTCTACTGCTTTATTAGTTTCTTCTTCATTATTTAGTTTAAACTTCTTACCTTCAATTCGATATAACTTAGCTTCAAATTTTCCGTTATCACTCTCTTTTTTCTTGAAATCAGCATCTAATGTCCAATATTCTTCTGGCTCGAATGCATCAATCTCTTCCTCACGTTCACAGATTATCTTAACTGCTACTGATTGAACTCGACCAGCACTTAATCCTCTTCTTACTTTCTTCCATAATAATGGACTTAGCTTATAACCTACTAATCTATCTAATAATCTTCTAGCTTGTTGAGCATCAACTCGGTCTTTATCTACTTTCCTTGGTTCTTTAATTGCATTTTGAATCGCTTGCTTTGTAATCTCATTAAATTCAATCCGACAATTCTCTTCATCATCTAATTTTAAAGCGCGACTCAAATGCCAAGAAATTGCTTCTCCTTCTCGGTCAGGGTCTGTTGCTAAAAAGACTTGTTCGCTCTTTTTAGTAGCTCTCCTTAACTTCTTTAATACATCTCCTTTACCCCGAATAGTTATATATTTAGGCTCAAAATTTTCTTCTATATTAACTCCTAATTGACTCTTAGGAAGATCAATCACATGTCCCATAGAAGCTTCTACACTAAAATCTTTACCTAAAAATTTACTTATCGTTTTAGCCTTTGCTGGGGACTCTACAATTACTAAATTTTTAGCCATATTTCCACCTCCAAAATCAACTATTTAATTAATGTATCTTTTGTGTTCTTCGTTAATCGACTTAAACTCTGGTGAATTTTCAATAATTAATGATAACCGTGCTGGATTATTAATGACTTTTTGTAATACCCGCCATAAATTCTTTAAACCAATTTCAGGTTCTCTAAAGTGCAACGTCTTTTCTAATATCTTCTCTAATTCTTCGTCACTAATTAAACTTAGTGTAGAAAGTCTAATTAATACTCCTTGCACCGGTAGTGATAACTTAAACCTTTCTTTAAAATCCAACACTCGGTGTGCATCATTAAACTCCAATCTACCTTCTTCATTATCATTTTGAGGTAAATCGGAAGTAAAAATTAATTCAAAAGCCATATCTATATCATCAATTTCATACCCCTGATTAAGCAATCTTTGAATTAATTTCTTTTCATTCTCTATTATATCTTCATTATGCATAATTCGTTTTACTAAATAGCTTACGATTTCAATTACATTTTCATTCATCAGAAACCCAGTAATAGCTAAAATTAGCTATACTAGTTCCTCCCTCCTATATTCAGAATAGATTTTACCCTAAAATCTAAAAGTTATTCTTACTATATTATATGAGTTTATAATTCACTTGTAAAATATATTATATGAGTTTTTTAATATATTTGCAAACTACTCCGTTCCAATTTACAATAACTGGGCTTATTAAGTTGGAATTTTAACAGTTATGTTTAAATCTATTACCAGATAATTGAATTACTATTCCTCTTAGTTCTAATTTCAATAGAATTGAATTTAATTTTCCAGGTGATAAATCTATTGCTTGTAAAACTTCATTAAACTCCTGAGGTTCGGAACTTAATTGATTATAGACTTCTGCTTCTTCACTTGATAAATCAGATTTCTTTTCTCTACTCTCAATTGCCTTTTCTTCGCTTTTAATAGTTTGTTCTTCTCTATTAATGCCTTTTAACCAATCTTCTAATGGTAGTTCAGTTAAAATATCATCTATATTCTGAACTAGCTTAGCACCGTTTTGAATTAATTGATTAGTACCAAAGCTCTGTTCCTTAGTGATATCGCCAGGGATTGCAAATACTTCTCGGCCTTGTTCCAAGGCAAAATTAGCAGTAATTAGAGAACCACTTTTCTGAGCTGCTTCTACTACAATAGTTCCTAAAGTCAAACCACTAATAATTCTATTTCGCTGTGGAAAGTTCTCCCTATTAGGAGCAGTTGCCAATGGAAATGAAGAAATAACGGCACCATTATTAATAATTTCTTTCATTAAATTATCATTCTCCGGAGGATATACAACATCAAGCCCAGAACCAAGTACTGCTATAGTCCTACCTTTACTTAATGCTCCTTGATGACTACAAGTATCTATACCACGTGCTAGACCACTAACAACAGTAAATCCTTTTTCTGCTAAAGCAGCAGCTAACCTCTTAGCAATCGTCCTTCCATAATTAGTACACTTTCTTGAACCAACAACAGCCAAACTAATAGTATCGTCTGGTTCTATACTCCCTTTATAAAATAATACTGGAGGAGGGTCATGAATATTCTTTAATAAGAATGGATACTCTTTATCTGTTAATGTCAAATATTTAATCCCTGTATCTTTTAAAATCTGCAACTCATAATCTAAATCAATACTCTCTCTATCTCTTACTATCTGTTTACTACGCTTACTCCCTACTTGATTTACTCGACAGAGTTCTTTTCGCCCAGCCTCCCAGATAGTTTTAGCATCACCAAAGTAATCTAATAAGTTCTTAATTATCCTTGGCCCTAAACCCTGCAATTTTATTAACCCTAACCAATACTTCTTATCATCTAAAGTCTTGATCATAATTATTACCACCGCTTACATTTTTTTAAAAAAGAAGTTATATATACTTAGTTCTATAATTGTCTGAAAATTCCTCCAAAAACTTTTGCTATCTAAGTCTGCTATCGCGGCAGAATACATTTTTCAAAACATCTAAGGTTCGTATCCGTTAAAAATAAAAAAGACTTCTAAATTTCTAATTATGAATTCTAGAAGCCTTTAGTTTTTTATGTTTATAATAAAATTTTGTCACCACTCTATTAT